>OBEQ012166831.1_pt1 | contig 18174 bp, 19 predicted proteins | sample 1670901 | NCBI WGS metagenome assembly OBEQ01 (sample SAMEA104232315, study PRJEB22302) | groundwater metagenome | biome: forest; feature: aquifer; material: groundwater | place: USA | collected 2011-08-07 | depth 5.4 m
AGGAAGATCTTTCTTATCAAGAAAAAGAGTGTAATAAACGAGAAAATGACGAACTGATTGTTCGTTCTGGGTACATACCCCGTAGCTCTGCTACGAATACTTGTACAGAACGAACATCAAAAACCCAATCGTTCATCGAATATTCTTGTATACCCCGCAGTTCTGCTGTGATTGGGTTTTTGATTGAAAAGATAACAGATAAAAAAAAAGTAATATCACTTTTTGAACAGTTTCTTAAAAGACCTCTGGAAAATGCTCTCTCCTTAGGAATGTTTTTGCGTGCGATACATACAACAATTAGTTCAAAATCAGATATTAAAGAAATCGAAGATGAAACAAGAAAACGCCTTGAAGAATTTATTGATAGAATAAATCAAAATGTAACATATACTCGTTTATCAGTTGAAAACAACATATTTCTACAGCTTCAAAAAATACTAGAGATAGTAAGTAAAAAAGAAAATGATAAAAAAGAAAATGATGTAGAAAATAATTTGGACATACGTGAAGATGATAAATCAGACCATCCCTCGCAATCAGATAATAGCATACAATCTGGCGATAACTTAGAAGAAAAAAAATTAAACGATTTTGGAGAAGATGAAAACGTAAAAAATCCAAACATCGAAGAACGAAGAGAGCGTTTGCGAATACTGTTAAGACCGAAAAAGAAAAAAGATGCATCTTCTGATAAAACTATTGACGCAAATTCATCTGAAAAAGAAGAAACGAAAAAATCTCCTTTACGATTAAAATAAAAAACATAATCATTTATATGTTTATTTTCTTATTTATTTTTCTTGCTATTTGCAACAATTGTAGTATATTTCTTTTTTACAATTGTTCCGATGAGTGAACTTGCCCGCCAGATATAAAAAAGACCAAAGACAAAAAAGACAGGTGAAACTATCTGCAATCTTCTTGGGAGTGCGAGTAACCCGATAATTGTTGGCAGAAGGTAACTTATAAAAATACAAATTGCTCCGATAATTATTTTTTGTAAAAAGCGCTTTTCTGCAGATTCTTGAAGAGTCTCATGTACGAGTGCTTTTGCAAGATCATTAATGAAAGAATAGAGTGCGTACAGTATTTTCCAAAGTAAAACAAGAATGATAATTCCAAGCCCCGCATAGATTCCGTATATGATATATATTCCAAAAGGAATTTTTACAGCTAATAATTTATACTTTGCAATAAGAAGGAGAATAAAAATGACTCCAAAAAGAGAAATTGCCTTTAGAAAAATGAGTTTTATTCTTTTTTTACTTGCAAGAATAAAAGATCCATTTGGATCAAATGCGCGCATTATCTCAATAAAATGAGATGAAATAATTTCTCCAACACGTATGAATTTTTTTGGTAATGTGCGTTTAAAAAAAGAATGCACGAAATCAATTTTGTCAATACTAAAAGAATTTGCAAGAACTGAAAGAAAAATAATTGGCGAAACAAGACCTAAGATATTTACATCTGAAATAAAAGAAGAAGATTCTTTTGCAATAAGAAGGGAAAATTCTCCAAGAGAAAGTAATGCAAGACCTGAAAAAATTGCACTTTCTCCATCTTTTTTATGTAGAAAAAACATTCCGATACTTGTTCCAAAAAACTTTGCAATAAGCGAAACAACACAGAAAAAAAGAATGATTGGCCACTGATTGAGTATTGCGTGATAATCAATAAGCATTCCTATTGTTAAGAAAAAAATTGAAGAAAAGGTTAACGAAAAGGGAATAATCTCTGCTTCAAATTCCTTACTTTTCTGTAATCGTGCAACTAAACTTCCTGCAAGAAATGCACCAATCGTCGGTGAGACGTGAAGAAGAATTGCACTATAACTTAATCCAAAACATAAAACAAGTGCAATAAAAGTGAAGGTATCTCTTGATCGATATGTTGTAAGATAATTAATAGCGGGCTTCAAAAATCGAATAAGAAGTCCATATGCGATAATGAGAAGGAGAAGTGAAAAAATAAGTCTAAAAAAAATATCAAGTGGATCAATTGCAGAAGTTCCTATGCCTGATACAATAGTCAATAAGAAAATTGCAAGAATATCTTCAACTATTAAAACCCCAATAAGAAGACTATTTTCTTCGCGTTTTATGAGATTTTTAATTGCAAGAATTCTTACAAAAACAACCGTACTTGTAAAAGACAAAATAATTCCGATAACAATCGCAGTAAGAATATGAAAATTTAAGAGTATTGCAGATTCGTATGAAATAAAAAATACAAAACCAACTTTAAATAATGCAATAAGAACCGGTTTTATTCCTAAAGAAGATAATTTATCTAAATCATGTTCGATGCCAATTGTAAATAAAAGAAGAATAGATCCTATATCTATAAGGATATTAATAAGATTAATATCACTTACGAGATGAAAAGAATATGGGCCGATTATTGCACCCGCGAGAAGTAATCCTAAAAGAGGAATTTGTTTAAATCGAATGGCAAGAACACTTCCTATGAGCGCAAAAAAAATGATAATTGCAATTTCTAATAAAATATTATTCATACATTTTTCTTTTTCAGGAAATAATTTATAAACTTGTTGTTTTTTTATAGAATTATGAGCGGAACAAAAAAAGCGGTCATTGCAGCATTAATAGGTAATTTTTCTATTGCCATTTTTAAATTCATTGCAGCAATTCTTGGACAAAGTAGTGCAATGCTTGCAGAAGCATATCACTCACTTTCAGATACTCTTAATCAAGTTCTGTTACTTATTGGAATTTCAAGAAGTACAAAAAGACCAGACAAATTGCATCCCTATGGATATGGAAAAGTACAATTTTTCTACGCGTTTATTGTTGCCATGCTTTTATTTGGCGGTGCAGGCATCTTATCTTTACGAGAAGGAATTATAAAAATATTTCATCCTGAACCACTTCTTCATTTACCTTTGATAATTATTTCTCTTACATTGGGCTTTTTCTTTGATTTGTATTCTCTCTATCTTGGCATGCGAGAATTACGGGAAGAAATGAAAGAATCAGACTATCAAACTATTTTTCAAGCGATGAAAGAATCAAAAGATCCAACGGTTCTTGCAGTTATTTTTGAAGATTCGCTTGCAATGATTAGTGTACTTATTGCAGGCTGTTCTATTTTCTTATCTTACAAATACAATAATCCCCTTTTTGATGCACTTGGTTCAATTATTATAGGAGTACTTCTCATGACATTTGCAGTAATTCTTGCAACAGAAATAAAAAAGCTTCTCGTTGGTGAATCTGTTTCAGAGAAAAAAAGAGGAAAACTCTTGCAAGCAATATCCAAAGCAAAATATGTCAATCAGATTGTTGACTTAAAAACAATGCACTTATCTCCTGAACAAGTCATGGTCACAACTGAAGTAAATTTGGAAGATGGTCTTACGACAAATCAAGTCGAGCGCACCATTATTAGTATTGAAAAAAACATTAAAAAAGTATTTCCGCGTGCAATTTGTTATACTGAAGTTACCGATGTTCATTTTCTTACAAAAGCACCAAGGAAAAAGTGATTACATTTTTTCTTCAAGAATTCCTTTAGCCATTTCTTTTGAAACTTTGACAATCTTATTACTTGCATAGATTTCGGGTTCGAAAAGAAGATCTTCAAAAAGAAGTTCACATACTGTTCCAAGATCTCTTGCGCCTGTATGAGGCTCACAATATTGTGCAATAACTAAAGAAACATCTTTTTCTAAATCAAGGAAATAGCCTCTATCTTTGAAATCTTTTTCAAAACTTTTGAGTATTGATCCTTCTGCATTAGTAAGAATTGTTGCAAGATCTTTTTCTGTAAGATTATCAAGTTGTGCAATAACAGGAAATCTTCCAACAAGTTCTGGTTTAAATCCATAAGCAATAAGATCTGCTTTTGTTATTAATTTAGAACGCGTACTGTGCTCATTTTTTTGTTCTTGAAAAAAACCTATTTTTACTTTTTCATGATCCCTTTCTTGTAAAATGGAAGATAGTTCTGTTCCTTTTCTAGTCTTAGAAAATGCTCCTGCACCAATAAACAAAATATTTTTTGTACTTATTGCAAGTTTTCCTTTATCTCCTCCGACAGTTGCGGATTCAATCCATCCAATCAATGCATTTTGAACAGGTTTGTGTTCTGTGTCTTCATCAACTACTTTATCAATTTCATCCAAAATAACAATTGCATAGGGTTCTTTTTCTCCTCGTATTTTTTCCCGTAATTGTTCAAAAAAAGAAGACATGTTTTCTCCGACAAGACCTTCTCCTGATTTTCCTGTGATATTTGTTTTAATAAAAGGAATGTTTGCATATTCTGCAATTTTTTCTGCGATAAGTGTTTTTCCTGTACCTGTATCACCTATAAGAATAATATTTTGTTTTTTTTCAATAGGTTCTTTTTTGTGGACTCTTTGTAGATATGATGAAACAGGAACACTCACTCTTCTTTTTGCAAGTTCATGACCAATAACAAATAGATTAAGATATTTTACAATTGCAATTGGTTCCATTTCGATAGTGATCTTAGAGTATGTTTCTTTTTTACGAAATACTTTTTCATATCGTCCTGTTGGTTTAAGAAGTCTGAGTGGAGTAGTCATTCTTTGTTCGAGAAACAAACTTATTTCTTTATTTTGGGCATTACTTTCATATACGCCAATTGTTCTTTTATAATTTTGATATAAACCTAAGATAGAGGTAAGATTGTCTTTTTTAAGTGCAACAAGAACAGGATGAGGTTCTCTTGTTCCATCAATTCCGTAGATAGAAAAAGGCGCACCTTTTGCAGGAATAAATTTTTGTCTTCGGGGATTTCCAACAGAAAGAAGAAGATCCGTAAGTTTTAATGGAAGATATAATGTGCCTTCTTCTTTTTTTTCTTCTCGGAGATTATCATGTATAGTAAGATGATAATATTTTGGCATTCTTTCGTGTTGTGTGACAAAACCTATTCTTGATTCAAGAATTTGTCCCTGTAAGAAAAAATATCCTATTGCTCTTTCTTCTCTAAGTTCGACAGGAAGAATATATACTTGCTCAGTAATGCTCTCTCTTGCTCCTGCAATCATTCTTTGAAATGAAAGCATTTTTTGATCAAATAATATGAGGCTATTTGCTGCAATGGTAGCTTCAGATGATTCTTCTTGTTCTTGCGTTGACACAAAGATATGTATGTATTGAAAATATTTAAAGTTACCCTATTTTGTCAAGATTTATATTTGGCATAAATCTTTTTTTTAAAGAATTAACTTACCTAATCTCTCTATTCAATTACCCTAATTTCATTAATATTTCTTTAACTTCGTCGGGTTTCGCTTTTCCCTTACTTTTTTTCATCACTGTTCCAACGAGAAAATTGAGTGCTTTTTCTTCTCCTTTTTTATAATCTTCAAGGGCTTTTGCATTTTCGATTATTGCTTCTTTACACCAATTCGTGATTGCAGATGTATCTGAAATCATGCCTAAATTTTCTTTTGTTACTTTTTCTTTCGGAGAAAAATTTCCTTTAAAAAGCTCTTCAAGAAGACGCTTTGCAGTTTCGTCGGTTATCTGTTTTTTTTCAAGAAGAGTAAGAAGTTCGCTAAACGATTGAATAGAGATTGCAATATCATCAATTTCTATTTTATTATAGTTTGCAACTCGAATAAGTTCTCTGCGTATCCATCTTGCAGCAATTACTGGTTCATTTGTTTTTGATACAGTATCAAATAATTTAGATAATACGTATTCATTTGCAATAACAATTGCATCATCTTTTGAAACACCTTTTTGTATCATCTGTTCTGTTCTCTCTGAAGGAAGAATGGGCAGTTTTTCTTTTGCTAATTTCACAAATTCATTTGTGAGTTCTATTCGTGCAAGATCAGGGTCAACAATATATCCATAATCTGCTTCTGTTTCTTTTGTGCGAAGACTTGTCGTTATTCCACTTTTTGCATCCCATGCACGTGTTTCCTGCACAATTTTTTGATTGTCTAAAACAGCATGTCTCTGGCGTTCAATTTCATACTGAAGTGCACGCTCAATTTCTTTAAAACCAGTAATATTTTTTATTTCAACACGCGTATAATTGGATTCTTTTATCGATATATTTGCATCTGCTTTTATAACACCTGTTTTATAATCAAAAATTTTTAGATAACGTAAAAGAGTAATAAGTTTGCGCAAAAACTCTCTTGCTTCTTCAGGCGCAGACATGTCTGGCTCTGTTACAACTTCACAAAGTGGTCTTCCACTTCTATTATAATCAACAAGAACATACTGCGAATTTGCAATACCATTAGGATGAACAAGTGCAGCAGGGTCTTCCTCCATATGTGCTCGTGCAATTCTTATCTTCTTTTGTTCAGAGAGTAGTACTTCACCATTTTCTCCGAGAGGAATTTCATACTGAGTTATCTGATAATTTTTTGACATATCAGGGTAAAAATATATTTTACGAGAGAAAATAAGTTCTTTTGCAATCTTACATTTTAATGCAAGTGCAAGAAGAAGTGCATATTCAACAGCTTTTTTATTAAGAACAGGTTTTGCACCAGGCATTCCTAAACAGGTTGGACAAGTAAGAGTATTTGGCTCTTCTGTTTCACTTTTTGTTCTGCATCCGCAAAATAATTTTGTATTTGTATCTAACTCAATATGAATTTCAAGTCCGATTACAACATCTGTTGTGAATTTTTGATTTTGCATTTTTTTATGATCTCTTTTTTATTTTTTTGTCCATTTTTTTTATTTTTTTATATAGTTTGGCGGATTTTTTTATTGTTTTATTTATTTTCTCATAAGATTTTCTTCAATTCTTTTTCCGACGGAAAATAATTTGCCTTCAGTAAAATGATCCCCGATTAATTGAAGACCTACGGGAAGATTGTTATCAAAACCGACAGGAACATTCATATGGGGAAGACCTGCAAGATTTGGACCAACAGTTAATATATCCATAAGATAATTTTGAAGAGGAGTAAGTTTTGCAATTTCTTCAAATGTTGGTGCAGTAATTGGCATTGTTGGAGAGAGTATAACATCATATTTTTTAAACATTTTTTTATATTCTTCAATAATCTTTGTTCGCACTTTTGTAGCTTTTAAGTAATACGCATCACGAAAACCTGCCATACGTGCAAATGTTCCGAGAATAACTCTTCGCTTCGCTTCAGCACCAAAATTATTACTTCTTACTTTTGTAAAATATTCATTAAATGTTCCTTTTAGTTCTTCGTGCATACCATAACGCATACCGCAATATTTTGCAAGATTTGTCGATGCTTCAGACATCGCAAGAAGATAATACGTCGGAAGTGCATACTTTTGTACGAAAGGAAGTTCCACTTTATCATATTCAAGATCTGCTTTTTGCAATGCTTGAAGAACTGTTTTTTTAACTCCGTCTTGAACACCTTCTCCCATGCTTTCAGAAATAACTGCAATGCGCACTTTTTTTGAAGAATGTTCTTCATTACAAAACGAGAGATAATCTTCTTTTGGGCGCATAACTGAGGTTGAATCTTTTTTATCATGACCAGTTATCGCATTTAAAACAAAAGCACATTCTTCAACTGTTTTTGTCATCGGTCCAATTTTATCAAATGAATTTCCATAATCAATAAGACCATACCGAGATACAAGTCCATAGGTTGGACAAAATCCAACAACTCCGCAAAAAGAGGAGGGACTTTCAATCGAACCGCCAGTAGATTCTGCAAGAGCAGCGTGAGAATATTTTGTTTTTTGAGTGAATCCTGCAGCACCGCCGCTGCTGCCGCCTGCAACTCGCTTCACATCAAAGGGATTTTTTGGAATAGGAAAATCTTTTCCAGTATTTACAGAAAAACTGCCAAATCCAAATTCATCTTGACTCGTCTTTCCAATAATTATTGCATCCTCATCTATGCACTGCTGCACACTTGTCGCATTAAAAAGCGGCACATATCCTTTGAGGATTTTTGATCCTCCTGTTGACTCAATTCCTTTTGTCACAATTGCATCTTTTACTGAGAGTGGAATGCCTGCAAGAAAACCTATTCTTTTATTTTGTTTTATCTTTTGATCAAGTTCTTTTGCTTGTTTTATTGCTTGTTCGCTTGCAAGAGTATTAAAATAATTATAGTCTGCATTTATTTTTGCAGCTTCTTCTAAAATTTTATGAGTGTGTTCTTCAGCACTTTGTCCGCGTTTTATTTCTTCAGAGAATGCAATAATATTTTTCATATACTCCTCGGGCCTTTAAAGTATCCATCTTTCTTTTGCGAAGTTTGTGAAAGTGCATCTTCTTGAGATAATGACTCAGTAGGCTCATCTTCCCGCCAGACATTTTTAATTTCAATAGGTTGAAAACTTGAAGCAGTCTGCGAAACATCTACTTCATCTAATTGAGAAAAAAAACTAATTAACTCCTCGAATTGAGGTAAGAATTTTGCAATTTCATCACTTGTAAGTTCAAGTCTTGCATTTTTTGCAACCTTTTTTATAAGTTCCTCATCGATCCTCATGAAATACGAAAAAGAGGACTCATTTAAAAAAGTTTGCTAATCTTTTTTTAGACAATCTTTTCTCTTAACAATTTTTTATAAAAAGAAATAGTGATTATCTCTTCTTCAACATCCATAAGAAAGCGAATTGCATAACTTAAAAATTCAATTATTTTTTCATCTTTGAGATTGCTAAAAAGACTTGTTATTTTTTCGGTTTGTTTGGTATCACAGCGAATAAATACAGTAGGATAATCACCGAGAATGTGGTTTACTAATCTATGCAATTCTTGGTTTATAAATGCAAAAAATTCTTCTTTTTTCTGAAATGTTTTTATTTTCTTTTTATGCATGTACTGTCCTAAAAGAAAAATACTATCCGCAATATTTTCTAATTTTTTTGCAATAAGAACGTAGTGAGGAATAATATGCACATGTTTGATTTCAGATGTTTGAAGAAGTGCCGAGTCTGAAAGTGCAAGGAGAAGCAATTTTTTTATAAGATGATATAATCTATCAATCTCATTTTCATTTATTTCTATTTCAGAAATAGAAAATTCACTCATTATATTCTCAATCGATTGATTGATTAAAAGAGTGATTCTATAAAGTGCTTGTATCACATTTACTTTTGATTTATCGAGAAGAATTCTAATTTGTATCTTTTTTTCATCTTCATAAATAATTTCTGTTCCGCTCATATATGTTAAACTTCTTCTGATTTGGTACTTTTCATCTTTTGTAATTGCATTTTTAGAAAATAATTCAATTGTTTCAAAACCGAGATAATACATTTCAAAAAGAATTCTTCCAATCGTATTTGGATATTCATCTACACAAAGAGTTATCTTTTCTCTTTTTTGGATTTGTACGATATCTTTTCGAATACTAAGACTATTGTCTTCTTCTTCATATATAAGAACATCCTGTTTTTCTTTGAGATGATTCTTTTTTACCCACTCTTTAGGAAGTGAAAGAGCATAGGTTGTTCCTGCGACTAATTGTATTTTTCGTCTGTGCATAAATAAGAGAATATCCTTAAAACTATATAAATCTTTTGTTAACTATATAGTTAATGATGAGAAACTATATAATTTCTTTTACTCATGGAAAGAGTATGAACCTAGAAGAAAAAACACAAAAGCTGGAACGGCAAGAAAGACTTGGATACAATATGAGAAGAGATAAAATGTCTGTTCAAAATGAAACAACATTAACTGAACAAAAAAGATATAAGAGACTTAAGGATGAACAAATGCAATGTGCATATCGAATGATGACAACTGCAGCAATTATTGCAATAATCTAAGGAGGGAAAAATGAACTTAGAAAAAACAATCGGAACAAAAATAACATTTGGACTTGTAGGACTTGCACTAAGTATGTGCGCAGGATGTCCTCCGAACAGCGGATACAAACCACAAACAAGGCGATATGAAGAAAATTCAAAAGTGTATGATGAACAAACAAACAAAAAAACAAAATCAGACGATGACGAAACACTAATCTTTGTACCTATGGGAGATGGAATACTTATTCCCATCTATTTTTGAGAGGAAAAAAATGAAAAATAAGATGTATGTAGGAATTAGCGCATTGGTACTGAGTTTGTGTTCAGGTTGTCCACCGAAAAATGAACAAGTGTATTGTACACCTCAACCATACAGATGGAATGCAATTGATCCTTGCGTTCAAACGATTCTTCGAGTTAAAGAAAAAGAAGAAGAGAGAAAAAATGAACAAAAGAAAAGCGATGAAGATGATGAAGATGAAAATGATGATTATAGTTCACCACTATTTGTTCCTACAAGTGATGGAAATATTGGACCTTTTTAATGGAGGAAAAAATGAAACAATATATTATAGGTGGACTTGCAGCACTAACACTTAGTCTTGCAAATGGTTGTACAACAAACAGAGTTGATTGCGTGAAAGATTTACGAACGGAATACAAACAAATGATGAATCGAAGTGAAATTGATCCTGCACAGAAAATGCAATATGAACAGAACATGATAAACTGTGAAAGAAAAATAAAAAAAGAACAGGATGATTCAAATGATCAACTTGTCTGGTATATCATTCTTTCATGATATAAATCTGCAAATAGATGAATTTAAAAATAAAAAAAATTAGGCAATAATAGAGAAAGAAATAAAAAAATAAAATAGCCAAAATAAATGGAATAAAAGAACAAAGAAAATAATGAGGAAAATATGGACTACTTAACAAAATTAAATAATCTTTCTGCACAAGAAAAAAAAGAATATGATAGTTATCATGCACTTAGACTTGTGTATGCGGAAAAAGGAATACGGACACCGATAGAGAACGCAACACTTGAAGAATTATTACAAAAAGAAAAAGATTCAAATTATGTTACAGAGATACAAAGAGGTTTTCTTTTTTGGAAACACACAGCGTATGTACTTACGAAAAAAGGAGAAGAAACATTTTCTCAGCATAGAGATTCTCTTACTAAAATAAGAAAAAATTTAAGAAATACTTCGCAAGAAGAGAGAGAATCGATAATTGAAAAAACAGGATATACAAATGAAGAGTATCTTTTAAAAAAACTTATTCTTCTTGATGGAGCGTTCGATAAAGATGATCCTGGAATTTTTTCTCGCGTAAAAATGGGAGATTTTTTATATATTCGATTCGGTCAAAAAAGCAAAAATAAAAAACACGCCGAGGATTACAAGGATGATTCTCTTTTTTCCGATCTCCTCATAAACAGTATCATTATTAATCAAAATGGTGCAAAAAAATTATCAGGAAGAAAAATTGAAAACGATTCTTTATATTTGACAGATACTGCTTGCTCAGGAACTGTTCTTTTGTATAGTTCCTGTGGAAATGACTGCAGTAGTCATCATGGAGGAAGTCATGATACTGGAACAGGAGGACATGATGGAGGACATAATTGCAGCAGCGGACACAACTGCTCTTCTGGACATAGTTGCAGCGGAGGACATGGTTGTGGACATGGATGTTCTGGCGGATGCGGAGGACACTAATGCAGAAACTCGAAAACCTTTGTATTAGAAGTACTCAAAAAAATGTTTCTTTTAATAATGCAAAAGAAAAAGATATTTTTTCAGTAAAACCTTTGCATTATGAAAGTATATCTGAAGAAGAAAAAGAATATTTTGATGCGCTCGATTCTTTTTCTGCTCCTTACTTAGAAGAAAAAATATTGATTGAAAAAATCACTCAGACAAAAGAAGAGTATGAAGAACTTTTTTGTGAATTCAAAAAGTTTGTTGCACTTCTTGCAATATCAAGAGAACCTTTGGGAATGGCCAGTAAAAAAGTAGATTTAGTATGGCATCAATTTATTTTATTTACACCGCAATATTTTTCTTTTTCAAACCAATTTTATGGAACATATATTCATCATCTGCCAAAAACATCTTTCACTCCTAATGCAGAAGGAATCAGCGAAAAATTTTATGAATGGTATCAAGGAATATATGGAAGTTTACCTAAGGTATGGAGAGAATAGTTTTGAATAGGTTAAAAACTAAAAATATCAATTAAACAAGTAAAAAAGTTTAATAAAAATGAGAAAATCATATTCTCAAATTATTTTACAAACACAACATTTTCGAATGCGTTAAATTCTTTGTCTCCTGTAAGAAATTCTATTCCTAATTTTTTTGCAAACGAATAACCAATAGAATCGGTCATAGAAATATTTCTTTTCTTGTGAAACAAATGAAATGCACAGGCTTCTTCAATAACATCTGTATCAAAATCCATTACATATTGAGAGTAATTCTCAAGAAATTTTTTCGCCATTTCCATTCCGTTTTCTCTAAGAAGCGAATAATATACTTCAAAAAGATTAAGCTTCGTTATAATAATTGTTGCATTCTCATAAGGTTCATAAAACGGAGATCCTTTTAATATCTTAATTATTGCATAACTATCAAAAAAATAGATATGATCATCCATGATGAAGATCTGCTCTCATTTCATCTTTTAATTGCTGAGCCGTTTTCTTTATTTTTCCTTTAAATATCCCAAATGTTTTTTTAAGAGGTTCCTGCTTGAGAATGATAATCTTAATTTTTTCATTCTCTTTAATATCTTCTTTTTCAATAAGTTCACGAGGCAATATGACGCCAAGAGAATTTCCCCATTTCCGTGCTATTGTTTGACACTCAATCATAAATTATATAATGTATAACTACTATAAAAATGTTTCTTTGAACAATTCGCCATATAATCTTTCAAGTTCGTGTATATCTTTTTCTGATTCTTCACTTGTTGCAAAAGTAAGTATATCATCTACAATTCTTTGACGATCTATTGTAATGTGTTCATACTCTTCAAATCCATCTTTCTGTGTGAAAATTTTTCCATACATTTCAAACTTGTCAGGGTTAATACTCGTGCAGACTATTTGATCTTTCAACATATCTCTAAGAATTAGTTTGTTTACGGGAGGAAGATACCTTCCTTCAAAATGATTGGGAGTTACTTCTTTTACTCCATTAAGTAAATTCATTCCTCTACTATTTGCAAGAGTTACATAATTAACTTCACCTTTTTCTGATCCTGCAAATGACAGAGTAAAGTTTCCTTGAATGTTTATTGCTTGAACGAATTGCACTCGTCCAGAATTTTTTCCAAGAGATATAAGTGTTCGATCTCCTTGAATATCCATAACTGTTATGTTTTCTCCCGTTCCTCCTGTTGCAGCATATTCTAAAGTGGAATTTCCTTTTACAGTTTTAACCAGAATATTTTTTATTTGTCCACCAGACATACCTGCTTCATAAAGAAGAAAATTGCCAATTATATTTTCTATAAAAACATTTTCTATTTTTCCATGTATTCCTGCTCTACTTAAAATTCCTTCCCCGTAAACATTGCGAAGGGTAAGATTTGATACATATCTTGCATGTGAAAATAATTCATGAAAAATTTTATTTCTTCCGTCAAGAAAGAGGGGTTTTTTAGGATTTTGAAGGCAATACAATTCAAGTAATATCGCTGAAAAGTATCCTCGTTCAAAACCAGTCACTGTATCATCGGTATTTTCTCGGGAATCAAGATATAACTGGAGTAGATCTGAAGATAGAGAAACACCTTCCAATCTTTTTTTACAGTTTTTATACAATTCTGAATAAAAAACATCTTCTTTTTGTTCTTCATCCAGATGATTAAAATGAATATCCCATTTCTCATTTAAAATTTCATCTTCTATATCAAGTACTTTTTCTAAGTCTGACTTTTCTGGAATAGTTTCTTCTCGTACTTCTAATTCCGAAAAATCATTGAACATACTCATTTCTGTATCTTAGAAAATACTTTTTCTTGACACTCTGCTATTTCATCATGTAATCTGATTCTTTCATCAGAAGTAAAATATTCCAATTGAGGAAGTAGTTCTATTATTTTTTTGAAATACTTATTTTTTGTAAGACTTTTTCTTTTGCAGTGAGTCCATTTTTTTGCATAGTCCATTCGTAAACGCGCACTCATTTCAGGAACAGAGTGTATTGATAAATTAGTGATTGTTCCTTCTGTTCTTGCTGCGCAAAAGAGTGTGTCTTCTCCTTGAATTTTTTCAAGATGGAGATTAACAATGTTCCCTCTAAGGTCTGCTGCATCACTAAATGTTCCATCTCCTAAAATATCCCATGAAATAATATTCTTTGCATTTCCTCCTTCATAACAAAGTTTTCCAAGAATGTGATTCCCTGTAATTTTTCCGGCAATAACATTTTCAATGTTACCTTTATTCGCGGAATAATCAAGAGCATTGTTTCCTTTTGCGTTATAGAGAATGATATTTTTTGCACGTCCATTTGATCCTGTTAAACATAAGGTGTCATCTCCTTGAATGTTTACAGCAATAACATTTTCTGCAGTACCACTATTTCCAAGACCGAAAAATAATTTTTTTCCGAAAATATGTATTGCTGAAATATTTTTTACCTTTCCTGCTTGTGCTCCAAGTCCGTATCCTATTTTATTTCCAGTTATGTTTCGCAGACAAACATTTTCACAAATTCCATCATTACTTCCAGCATATTTTAATATTTCATCTCCTGAAATATTTTCTAAAGTAAGATTGCGTATTTTTCTTGCGTGATTGAAGAGATAATGAAATGTTTTATTATGACCATCTATCACAATTGGTTCATCTGTTTGAAAGCAAGCTTTTTCAAGAAGAACGCCAGCATACATTCCTCGAATGAAAGCAACATTATTTTTTTGAGCATTATCTCTTGATTCAATGTATAAATTAATAAGTAATCCTGAAATATTTTTTATTTTAAGTTCTCGCATCACATAGTCACGTATCTTTCCGTAAAGTCCTATTCGAAGATTTTCTTGTTCTACATGTGCTTGCTTTTCATATACTTGTATTACTTTTTTTTCTAGATCTAAAATTACTTCAAGATGCGTTTCTTCTCTTTCTTTTTCCATTCGTACGTCTAACTGGTCAAAACCATCAAACATACCTGTTTTAGAGGTCATTTTAAGCTCAAAAAGCCAAGTTTCTTTATAAAACTTCCCATTTTGTCATCACTTTATGGTGGCTAAAAAAGAATATTTTAAATAGGTCTTGTTTTTTCTTATTGAAAATTAGGGTTTAGAATAAGTTCAATATATCTGAAAAACTATATTGGCACACGAATAAATTTTAATAATGAACCATTTTTAAAAACAAAATATTTTCAAAAACAATGGCAGACATCATTTCATTAGAAAAAAAGCGAACATTATTTGAACAAAAAAGGAAAGAAAAAGAAATAGAACGATTAGAAGATACATTTCTTGATGAGTTTGAAGATGGCGATAATTTTCATATGCAATGTACTGCATGGCAACTTCGCGAGTTAGATGCAAATAATGTGTATGGTCTTATTGGATACGCTTACGAACATTTTGACAATTTTGGTTTTAGAAAGAATGCTCTTGAAAAATTTGGTAAAGCTCTCGCACTCGTAGGTTCTACATATCCAAAAAATTATGTTGTCATTTATACGTATCTTGATTTTGCGATCAGAGATCCGCAAGGATGTTTTCAACATTGTTCGGATATTTGGAATGAAGAAAGAACAAAAGAACTTTCTCTTATTACACTTGCGAATTTTTCTGATGAAGATGAACTTATGGAACTTGTTCAAGCAGTAAAAGATCCTTGGAAAGCAAATCAAGAGTATACAAATGAAAAACTAAAAGATGCTTTGTCTCAAGCAGCAAGTGCATGCGAAGATATTTTTGGAAATTCTCAAAAAAAAGAAAAAGCAAAATTTCGTCTTGTTCGAGATGAATAAATTGTTTGCTTATTTTAAGTGTGATTGATTAATTCTTTTTTCTTCACTCATCTATTCCCACACTCTTTAATAAAGAAGAAATATCTTTGTTTTCTTTATATTCCTTTGCAGTTTTCCTTATTTTTTCTATATCTATTGTGAACTTTTTTCTTTCGAGTAATGTTCGTATTCTTTGAGATGTAACATACTGGCAAAATTGCGTTACATTTTTAGGGTCAGAATCATATCTGCAGCGTTCAAAGTCTAAGAGAATTGGCAGGTGTTCTTTTGTTTGTTTATTCTTTTTGAGTTTCGTATTTTTCTCTTTCATAAATGTATCTTTAGAAACTTTTTCCTTAACAATAATGTGTTTATATGGTCTATGCATCTCTTCTTTTGTTAATTGCATCGTATCGAGAATGAAACATTGTTCGAAAATATTTTTTAGTACTTTCTGAATTTCCTTTTTTGATTTTTTTTCTAAAAATTCTTCTATTTTTATTCCATTAATATATTCGCAAACAAAAAATGGTTCTTTGGAATTATCATCTGCAAAAAAAAGTTTTGGACCAATTCTTTTTTTATTTACTTTTTTTAAAACGGTAATCTCATTTCGTATTGTTTCTATTTGTATGTTTGCTCTCTGTTTTTTAATTATTACTTTAGCAACTGAATCTTTTTCATTATTTTTGTTTGCAGAATTTTTACTTTTCTTATGTCTATTTTTCCAATCGGCAATAAAAATATCTCCCCTATGACCTTTTGAGAATTTGTGAATATCTTGCAGACCTTTTCGTTCTAATTCTTTAAGAATATCTGTTTTTTTGATGTCATAAACAAAAAGTGTTTCAAAACCGCCGATATACTTTTCTTCAAGAAGAGTATATTCAAGAAGATTATTTTCAATGAAAGTATCTACTTTTTCTTTTCCAGTTTTTGATGAAAACAAAAGCAGAATTCTTCCATTTGTATGTAAAAAAGTATTTACTTCATTTAGAAATTGTTCAATTATTTCGTAGCCGTGTTTTCCACCGATAAGTGCAATGTCTTTTTTAAATCCATCTTCTGGTAAGTATGGAGGGTTTAGAATAATTGTGTGAAATGTATGATTTTCTTGATTGTTTGTTTTTGATCCGTACTTCCAAACTTTGTGGTTATCGATTTTTTGATTCTTTTTTTTATTTTTATCTGTGATCTCTTTAGTCACAACCTTTTTAGTTATAACTATTTCATTTTTCTTTTTATCATATGAAAAATTTTTTTCATAGAGATTTTTAAAAAGATTTGATTGAAGAAATAATACATTCTTGTGTACTTTCTGTTTTGCAAGTTTTGTAGAGTGATTTACTGCTTTTTGATTTATATCAATGCCAATAACAAATGTTACTTCCTTTTTTACTGCCGCAGTAAAAGATTGTATTCCTGATCCTATGCCTATTTCAAGAACGCTTTTTTCTGCAAAGAGTGATACATATTTTTCTAGAAGATAAGAGTCTTCTCTTGGAAAGTAGATTTCTGACATTTTTTTGATGAGGATTTTTTATACAAAAACAGGTATACAATCACACCTGCGTTTCATTATGTTTATTTTATCTATTTTATTTTTTATATTTTGTTAAGGAAATATATTCTTTTTTGTGAAAAATTCCTTTCTCTTTTTATTGTCTTTTAACTCTTCGATAGAGACCATTCGCTATTTTAAAATAACAAAACAAAAAGTATATAAATAAGTACGGCTAAAATGGAATAGGTGTGTTTTTACTGTTGTTTGGTTTGAGGTGCAGATAACAGAATGAGGAGGAGAATATGGCTGATTTTAGTAGAATAGTTCCGTCTATTATTGAAAAGGGAATTGACAAAGTTGATCTTTCTATGTTTGATACTCAGACACGAAGTGATCTTTTAAATGCTGTTGGAGATGAATATCTTAAAAAAGGAAGACTCATCGAAGCGATTAGAACATTTACTCTTACAGGTAATAAAGGAAAACTGGTAAATATTGGTGAGGAATTTATCGCCTTAAGTAATTTTAGTAGCGCAGCAGATGCATATATCCTTTCAGATAATGTTGAAAGAATTCGTAATCTTGGAGACCGAATGCTTCGCGAAGGAAATTTATCTGTTGCAGTAAAATGTTTTAAAGCACTCGGAGATGTGCAAAGACTTATGCTTGTCGGCGAAGAATGTTTGAAAAAAGATAAGCTTGACACTTCTATTGAAGTTTTTTCTATTCTTGGAAACAGACAAAAACTTACAGAGATTGGAGTAATGTCTTTGAAAGATAATAAACTTGCATATGCGGCAGAAGCGTTTAAACTTGCAGATGATAAAGAAAATTTATCGAAGCTTGGCGATTATTGTTTGAAAGAAAATCTTATCAGTAGTGCATTAAGTGCATATCAACTTGCAGGAAATATTATCATGGTTGATTTTATCAAACAAAATTTTCAAAGA
>OBEQ010118699.1_pt1 | contig 18171 bp, 15 predicted proteins | sample 1670901 | NCBI WGS metagenome assembly OBEQ01 (sample SAMEA104232315, study PRJEB22302) | groundwater metagenome | biome: forest; feature: aquifer; material: groundwater | place: USA | collected 2011-08-07 | depth 5.4 m
AAATGCACTATGACAGGTCCGAGCTTCGCGCCTGTGGAGTCCCTGAAAAGTTTTACCCTCGCTCCGAGAAGCGGCGTTCGAGTTTCGTGTAATTATTTTTTTACTCGTTCACTCCTCGTTCTGCTACAATAGCAAAATGACCATAAGGGAAAATGTTCCACTTGCTCCATATACCACTTTTCACATCGGGGGACCGGCGCGTTTTTTTGCGGAGGTAGAAAGTGAGGAGGACCTTGCGAAGGCGGTTTCTTTTGCGCATACAGAAAACCTACCTATTTTTATACTTGGCGCAGGGTCCAATCTCCTTATTTCTGATGAGGGATATTCTGGGCTCGTTATTCATATGAAGAATGAGCATGTTGAGTTGAAAGAACATGAGGGGGGCGTGCTCGTTGTTGCTGATGCCGGAATGAACTGGGACACACTTGTCGCGATGTGTGTGGAGCGAGGATTGTGGGGACTCGAAAATCTCTCGGGTATCCCCGGGTCAGTCGGTGCATCCGTAGTGCAAAACATAGGAGCCTATGGCAAAGAGGTGGGCAGCTGCGTCGAGTGGGTCGATGTATATGAAAAAGATTCACGCACCAAGAGGCGTATAAGTAAAGAGGATTGTAAACTTGCGTATCGCGATAGTATTTTTAAACACAACGAGGGAGGTCAGTACATCGTCGTTCGTGTTGGTTATTTACTCTCTGCAGTGGGTGTACCGGATATCAACTACAAGGATATTACCGAATATGCGACAAATGAAAAACCCATTAATTCTCTTCATGATGTTCGTGAAGCAGTTTTGATCATTCGTTCACAAAAGTTTCCCAGCTCTCCGGAGCATCCTCATATAGGCACTGCAGGCTCGTTCTTTAAGAACCCCGTCGTTTCGGCAGATGTGGCAAGAGCGTTCATAAAGCATTTTCCCGGAGCACCTGCATACCCACAGCAAGAGGGAAGCATGAAGCTTTCGGCTGCATGGATCATTGATCATATACTACAGATGAAAGGTGTCCGCGAGGGAGAAGTTGGTACGTGGAGCGCTCAATCGTTGGTGATGATCAATTATGGTTGTGCATCTGCGAGTGACGTAGCAACATTTGCAGAACAGATCATGGTACGTGCACGGAAGGAGACAGGTGTGCGACTAGAACCCGAAGTTGTTTATGTTGGAGATATAAAAACGTAAAAAAGAAAAAAGAAATGCTCGTTGCTTTCAAATATTTTCTTTATTGAGTTTTAAATTTTTTTCTTTGTTTTTTCATTTATAAAAGTTATCCACATCTTTCTTTCAAAATGTATTGAGTGTGTGCGCATGACGAGGGATAATGATGTTAGGAGTGTTCATTGCATTACATGCAAAATTTTTTCAAAGAACACTCGCATCAAATTTGATGCTTTGAGGTCGAAGCATAAAATATTATAAGCCTCTAACTCTCCACCAATATGGCAGCAAAGAAGAAGGCGAAGAAGGTCGCCAAGAAAGCAAAGAAGGCAGCAAAGAAGAAGGCATAATAACCTTTCTTCCACAAAACGAAAAGCCACCACTCGGTGGCTTTTTGTTATAAGGTCTAGCTTGCGATACTACTCGTCTTTCCCTCAGCGACTTTGAGGGCAGTACTTAGGTACAGCCCTTCAAAGATCGCTTTGGTCCAAGACTTCGTATTATCGCAAGCTAGTTCCTTATAACCCGACCATCCCAAATATCTCACGGGACAGTTTACTCAGGTACAGCCCAGCAAAGATCATCTCGGTCCGAAACGTCGCATTGTATTCAAAATTGACATTAAAACTGACCTTCGTATTTCATCTCAAATAACTCGCGAAAACTCTTGGCCCAAGACTTCGCACTGCATCCGAATCTGAGCGTTTGGCTTTTTTGAACGAATAAACTCAGCTTGCCGTGTGGGGGTTTTACATCCGTAGCATTTCCTGTAGTATTGCGAAAGTTTTCATCAAAGGAGAACACGATGATCTTTCCGACTTTGAAGGGCAAACGTTTCAGCTACGTCAATCTGGATACGTTCGCGAGGTTTTGGCTGCCAATGACATACGATCAGCCCATGATCCAAAATCCGTTGCTTGATCCGCAGGTCTGTCAGACGATGGTCGATGAGTGTCACAACATGCTTGGCGTCGCCTATTCGTACGGTGGCTGGATGGAAGATCGCTCCACTCTCTGGAGGGGGAGTTATCTCGACCGAGGCGCGATGTTCACCCACCTGGGTCTCGACATCAATGCTCCCGTCGGCACGCCTGTTGCCGTCGATATGCCGGGGGAGATCGTCCTCATCGACTGCGATCATCCGCTTGTCGGAGGTTGGGGTACGCGCGTCATGTACAAACTCGACGCTTTGCCAATCGTGCTCATCTATGGTCACTTGGCGGCAGTGAGACATGTTCTCGGCACCAGGTTGTGCGCGGGCGAGGTGTTGGCAGAGATTGGACCCTCGACCACGAACGGCAGCTGGTACACGCACGTGCATGTGCAGGCAATGACGGACGAAGCCTACGCAGGATTCCTCCAAGATCCACCCAGTCTCGACGGATATAGCCACGAGAGGTATATTCCGACACTGGTGAAGCTTTTTCCCGATCCGATGCAGTTCGTCTCGATCAAATAGCAAAATGGCGGACTTAATTGTCCGCTTTTTTATTATGGGCAAGGTTAAAAAATCCCTGATTACAATACTTTTGTACGTTCGACACAGCCACCCAATTCCGTTATAGTGGGGAATACTTCGACTCCCTAAAAAGGGCGGTTTAGGAGGAAAGCGTCTAAAACTATGGAATTTTTAAAGAAAATATTTGGCGATGAAGGGGAGAGGGAGGTCAAAAAACTCCTGCCTTTGGTGGACTCAATAAATAAAGAGGAAGAACGCATCAAGGCGCTTTCTGATACTGAACTTGCAGGAATGACCACGCTCTTTAAGGAGCGACTTGCAAAAGGTGAAACACTCGACGATATCTTGCCCGAGGCTTTTGCTGTCGTGCGCGAGGCATCGCATCGCACTTTAGGGCAGCGTCACTACGACGTGCAGCTTATCGGAGGTATTATCTTGCATCGCGGCGCGATTCCCGAGATGAAAACCGGTGAAGGAAAAACGCTTGTTGCAACGCTTCCTACCTATCTGAATGCCCTCACGGGGAAGGGTGTGCATATCGTGACTGTGAATGATTATCTCTCTCGCCGTGATGCCGTATGGATGGGACAGATCCATGCATTCCTTGGGCTCACCGTGGGTGTCATCAATCATGAGTCGTCATACCTTTATGACAAAGAGCAGAAAGCGCTCGACGAGGAGCGTGATGCAATGGGATCGTTCCGTGTCTTCTACGAATTTTTGCGTCCTTGTACGCGCCGTGAAGCATATGCGGCGGACATCACCTATGGAACAAACAACGAATTCGGTTTTGATTACCTGCGCGACAATATTTCCTACGAGGCAAAAGAGCTGCGCCAACGTGAGTTCAATTATGCGATCGTTGACGAAATCGACTCTATATTAATAGACGAGGCACGTACGCCGCTCATTATTTCGGCTCCTTCTGCAGATTCTGAATCCCTCTATGCGACATTCGCCTCGATCGCGACAAAGCTTTCCGATCCGGACGACTATACTGTTGATGAAAAACTGAAAGCGATACAGATCACTGACGAGGGTATCACCAAAGCGGAGAAGCTCCTTGGTATCGAAAACATCTATACCGAGAAGGGGATCAAATACGTGCACCATCTCGATACCGCAATACGTGCGAAGGCGCTTTTTGTGCGCGACCGTGAATATATCGTAAAGAATGACGAGGTCATCATTGTTGATGAATTCACTGGGCGCCTCCAGCCGGGCCGACGCTGGTCAGAAGGACTCCATCAGGCGATCGAGGCAAAAGAGGGTGTGAAAGTGCAACAGGAATCTCGTACGATGGCGTCGATCACATTCCAGAATTATTTTAAGCTCTACGATAAGCTCGCAGGTATGACTGGTACGGCCGCAACATCTGCAGAGGAATTTTTGAAGATCTATAGGCTTGATGTGCTGCCTGTGCCGCCGCATCGGCCATCGGCGCGCCTTGATCGCAACGACCTGATCTATCAGACGGAAACCGGGAAATTCACCGCTATTGCGCGCAAGGTCAAAGAGCTCCACGAGAAAGGGCAGCCGGTCTTGATCGGTACAGTATCGGTCGAGAAGAACGAGCTGCTTTCTGCGTTTCTTTCGCGCGAGGGAATCCCGCATGAATTGTTGAACGCAAAGAACCACGAACGCGAAGGAGAGATTATTGCGCAATCCGGGCGCCTTGGTTCGGTGGTGATCGCGACGAACATGGCGGGACGCGGTGTGGATATCAAACTCGGCGGTGCTCCTTCGACCCCGGAAGCATCTGAAGAGGTAAAGAGAGTGGGCGGGCTTTTCGTCCTTGGTACTGAGCGACACGATGCGCGACGTATCGACAACCAGCTGCGCGGTCGCTCGGGGCGCCAGGGAGACCCAGGGGAGACGCAGTTTTTCGTCAGTCTTGAAGATTCCCTCATGCGCATCTTTGCCTCCGATGCTATCAAGACCATGATGGGCCGTTTTGGTATCCCCGAAGACGAACCGATCGAAAACAGAATGATCACGAAGGCGCTTGAGAACGCACAAGAAAAAATCGAAGGGTTCAACTTCGATGCACGCAAACACGTGCTCCAGTACGACAATATCATCAACCTGCATCGTCAGACGATGTATGCGCGCCGGAGAAAGCTTTTGCTCGGCACGAAAGAGGAAGTGAAGGAATACTTCGATAATTTGATCTTGGAGGCGGACGAAAAAAGCATGTCTGCCGCACCGGTACTCGACGAGTACGGACGAGAGTTGAGCGACAACAGCATGATCGTTGCCGTGGGGGAAGAGACGCAAAAGCATGCCGAAGAGAAGATCAAGGCGATCGGAGAGGACGCATTCTATGATGTGGTGCGCCGCTTGGCGCTGCAAACCAACGATATGTTTTGGGTGGACCACCTTGAGCTTATGGACTACGCGCGCTCGTCGGTAAACCTACGTGCCTACGGTCAACGCGACCCCCTTGTCGAGTACAAACGTGAAGCACTGCGCCTCTATAAAGAGATGGAAGAGGGCATTCAGCATCAGATCCTCGAAATGATCCCGCGTATCGAAGTGGGTGCCTTTGTTGCGGCCCAGGCAGAAATGAAGAAAGTTGCGAGCCAAATGGTACTTGCCGGCGGGTCCTCTGAAACAAGCGCTCAGCCAAAGGTCGCAAGCGCACCGAAAGATGCAGATGGTCATGACATAGGTCGCAACGATCCCTGCTACTGCGGCTCAGGCAAAAAGTTCAAAAAGTGCCATGGAGCTTAACAAAATTTAAAGATTTTTAATGCTGCAGCTCAAAGAAAAGCCAACACTGAAAGACATTCAGCGGTATGTCGCGGAACTCGAAAAAGAGCGAGGGTTTGACCACGACACCATCCTTCAAAAGTGCCTCTTGCTCGGCGAAGAGGTGGGGGAGCTGTTTAAGGCTGTGAGAAAGCTCGAAAAGATCGGCATAGATAAAAATTCGGAAGTGACGCATGTCGAAGATGAACTTGCGGATATTCTTATCATTCTTGCGACGATTGCCAACCGCAGCGGGATTGATCTTGAGGTCGCATTCCGGAAAAAAGAGGAGATCAACAAAAAAAGGGCCTGGGAATAGGCTAATTTAAGTGTAGTGGAGAACCTTTACAAATTTTTATAATATGGTAACATCCCATTAGGTTTTTCCCGCAACCCCCCCCACTGAAACTGAAGGAGTACAGTACATGAGCACATTGAAGCAGATCATGCTGATCGCAATCGGCATCGTCATTGGCTATGCACTCGCATTTCTGGTGATCACGTTCGGCACCATTGCCGCCGTCCTGGGCTTCCTCTGGTATCTCACGATCAAGGGCCTCTGGGTGCTCTTCTTCGGCATCGTGATCGCGGCCTTCTGCTGGACCAGAAAGAAGCCGAAAACAACCACGTAGTCGCATGCTGCGCAAATGCGCAAACCCCCTGGAACTTCCGGGGGGTTTTCATTTTCAAACACAAGAAGGAAGCAAATGTTACAATGATACATATGACAAAAAAGCAGAATTCAATGATGGTATTGTTTTTCACCATTTTTCTGGACATGCTCGGGTTTGGTATCCTCATTCCCGTCATTCCGGTACTGCTCGCAAATCCTCATTCTCCGCATTATATTTTACCGCTTGGCACATCGGTTGCGACCGGATATGTACTCCTCGGCGTCCTTCTCGCTGTCTTTTCTTTTGGGCAATTTGTCGCCGCCCCTATCATTGGGCAATTTTCTGATAAGTTCGGACGGAAACGCTTGCTCGCTTTTTCGATCGGCGGGACCGCGATAGGGCATGCGTTATTCGCGCTGGGAATTCTTCTCGCTAATATTCCGCTCTTATTTTTCGCACGCCTCTTTGCGGGTATCACCGGAGGGAATATCGTTGTCGCGCAGGCCGCAATCGCGGATATTACTCTCCCTGAAAATCGCGCAAAGAATTTCGGGTTAATGGGCGCCGCGTTTGGACTCGGCTTTATTGTCGGGCCATTTCTTGGCGGAAAACTTGCCGATGCGTCGCTTGTTACATGGTTTAATGCGACAACTCCATTTTGGTTTGCGTCGGTGCTCTCCTTGATCAATGCATGTTTGGTGCTCACATTCTTGAAGGAAACGAATATCTACATCAAACGTGATCAGGTTATTGAATGGGGAAGGTCACTCAAGAACATAGCGAGCGCACTTAAGATCGATCGCGTCAGGCCGCTCTTCGTGACCAACTTCCTCTTCCAGATGGGGTTTGCGTTTTATGTCACCTTCGCGTCGGTGTATCTTTTCTCAAGATTTGGTTTCACCGAGGGAATGATCGGGAATTACTTCGCTTTTGTCGGAGTGTGGATCGTGATCACTCAGGCAATAGTGACGCGTTTGGTGGCGAAAAAATTCGGTGAGTCACAAGTGCTGCAGAACAGTCTCATTGCCACAGGTCTCTGTATCATGGCAATCGTGCTCGCGCCGCAGTCCTTGGTACTCTATATGATCGTTCCATTTTTTGCGATTGCCGTTGGTCTTTCGCAAGCGAATATGACCGCACTCATTTCTCGCTCTGCTGGAGCGAATATCCAAGGTGAAATACTCGGACTGAATGGAAGTGTGATGGCATTGGCACAAACAATCCCACCCCTTATCTCCGGCCTTATTGCCGCCAAATTCGAACCTCACGCTCCACTGATTATTGCGTCGATCATTATTGTCATCTCGGGTCTTTATTTTGTTGACCACCTCCGCCGAGTTCGCCCACTCCACTAGTCCACATTATTTCCTCGTCGTCGGGGAAATTGCTCGCTATAATGGAGGGTATATCATAATCATCTTAACCCATGGAATTTTTTTGGTTTTTTGTTTTTTTGCTCGTTATTATCCTCTACTTTAATCATCGTGTCGGGAATGCCGAGCGTCGTATCTATGAGATAGAGCGAGGGCTTCATGCCCCACGTCCCCAAGAGCAAGCATCAACACAAGCTGCACCTCTTTCTACAGAGGAGCTTTCGAGAGTGGGTGTACATGCGGGGGAAATTTTTCAAAGGGCTTATGGCGGTGCCGCTGCCGCTACCCCAGCGCCAGCCCCGGCTCCTGCGCCCATGCCGATGTATAGCAAGGCGGACATGGCGGATATCGCAATAGAAAAACCCAAATTTACCGATGAGACGAAAGAAGAGACCAGCGCTCGCTGGCTCGGGCGCATCGGCGCGTTTGCCGTGCTGATAGGTGTGGCCCTCTTTCTCAAATATGCCTTTGATAATAACTGGATCGGCCCGACAGGACGTGTGGCGCTCGGTATCATTGCTGGTCTCGCAATGATCGGCGTCGGGCAGAAGTTGCGCGCGAAGTATCTGAACTATTCGGATATTGTGATGGGATGCGGTATCGGTATTCTCTATCTTTCGATATATGCGTCCTATGGTTTTTATCACCTTGTTGATCCTTCTGTTGCCTTCGTCTTAATGGGACTTGTAACGATGTTTGGATTGGTGCTCGCGATGGCGGGAAGCTCGATGGGCCTCGCAATACTTGCGACCCTTGGTGGCTTTATGACACCGGTGCTTCTCTCGACGGGTGAGAATCATCTTGTTGCACTCTCCATCTTTATGATCATCCTCGACCTCGGTGTACTTGGCGTTGCATGGTTTAAGAAATGGACGCCGCTTTACTACCTTTCCTTTATCGGCACCATTTTTCTTTTTAGCGGATGGATAGAAAAGTTCTACACACCGGAACAGTTTGGGCTTACATTTTTCTTCGTTACCGTCTTTTTCCTGATCTTCCTTGTCACGTCGATCCTTCATCATCTGGTACGCAAGGAGCCTGCGACCTCGGCTGATCTCATCCTCCTCGTCCTCAATGCTGCAGGATATTTTGGAGTTGCCTCCTGGTTGCTTGACCCTTTGTATCATGACACTCTTGGATTTTTCGCGCTGCTTCTGGCGGTGCTCTATCTTGGGGTTGCCTATGTTGCATTCACAAGCAATCGCTCAGACCGCACGCTCAATCTTTTTCTTCCCGGTATTGCGGTGGTGTTTCTCACGATCGCCATCCCGCTACAGCTCGACGGCTACTATGTATCGCTCTCGTGGCTCGTCGAAGCACTCGTGCTCACTGCGATCGGACTCTATCTGCGTGAGCGTGTGATCCAAGTATTTGGCTGGATCGTGCTGACGGTAGGGATGATCAGCATGGGGCAAGATGTGTGGCGCATCAGGGCTGGCATTGATGAATATGGGCGGCAAATACGCCTCGATTGTGCATCACCCTGTTCGTACCATGTGACCCCATTTTGGAATATGGGATTCTTCCTGATGATGGTCGCAATCGCGGTCTTCTATGGTATAGCCGCACTCTATCACCGCTTTCGTGAAGAAGAACTTGAGTGGAGAAAAGTCGCGCTCTTCTCAGTGGTGATGGCGAATATTGTTACGCTGTTCTCTTTCGCTTCAGAACTCTCGCTCGAACATCGCTATATTGTGTCTATTGTTTGGTTTATTGAGTCACTTGTGCTTCTTGTCATTGGTTTGCGTGAAAAGAATCGCATCGTTGAAGTGCTCGGATGGATCGTTCTTTTCTGTGGTCTCGCAACAATGTGGGATGGGGTAATGGGTATTCGAAGCGGTCTGCCGGAAGTCACCGGTGCGGCGCTTAAAAACTCTCCGTTGCCGCTGATACCTTTTGCTAATACCGGTTTCCTCCTCATGGTAATTTCCGTTGCGACATTCTACACATTCGTAGGTGCATACTTCAAGCTTAAGGACAGGGTCATGGACTGGAAAAAAATAGTAAGTATTGCTCTGGTGCTTGCGAACATCCTCACGATCGCGGTTGTTACTTCTGAGATCGAATTCAAGTATGACCAGGACGTTGCCGCGATCTACAAGGTAGAGCGTGATGCATCACAGGCATATAACAACTACACAGGCGGTACAAACTATGCGAATTATGGAAGCTATAACTTAGGATATACGACGAATGGAAGTTACTCAAAGATCGCCGTGATCAACAGTTCCAAGAATGCCGCAGTGTCGATCTTCTGGGCGCTCTATGCGATCCTGCTTATTGCGGTTGGATTCGCAAAACGCATGCGCATGATCCGTTTGTTTGGACTCATTTTCTTCTTTGTCACTGCGGCAAGAGTATTTTTGGAAGTGTGGCAGCTTGGACAACTGCAACGCATCATCTCTTCGATTGTTTTCGGTGTGATCGCACTTGGGGCGTCGTTCCTCTACGTGAAGTATAAGGACCGTTTAAAGGAAATAGTACTTAGTGATGCGTAAGCGTGTAGTGAAAAACACACAAATAAACATATGAAAAAATATATTATTGTGATTGCGATTCTTGGCCTGATGGTTGCCGGAGTTGCGTATGCCGATTTCACTCCGAGCGTGTGGAAATATGAGAAGTCGATCGAGTCGGGATCGACCAATGGCGATACCGAATATCTTAAGGTGAACCTCGATAAAGAGGTGAGCGTTAATGCGAACAGTGATCTTTCCGATCTTCGGGTTATCGGCAACGGAACGCAAGAAACCCCATATCAGCTTGTGGTGGAAAATGAAACGGTGCGCAATGAATACTTTAATTCGCAGATGCGCGACCTCTCTGTTAAAGCTCAAAATACGATGTTCATCCTCGATCTCGGGGCTTCGGGCCACCTCCATGATCATCTTTCGATCATGAGCACATCGAAGAACTTTAAGCATTCTGTATCGGTATATGCCGCGGATATGCCGCTTGCGCATGCTGACTCCGGATGGAGACTCCTTACGGACAGGGGATATATTTATAACTTCAGCGACAGAACATCGGGCTTTGACGCCGGGTCCGGAGAAGTCTTTTATCCAGAAAGCACCTCCCGCTATCTTCGTGTTGTGATCGGCGCAGGTGAGGGCGAGGCCGTGACAGTGAGTGACGCAAAGGTATATCAACTTTCGCGAAAGGAATCCCAAGAAGAAGTAATGCAACTCCCGCTTTTGATCGCAGAGAATCAAAAATATAAATCGACCGAACTCACACTTGATCTTGGTGGCGAAGGAATTCCGACGCATGAGGTCACACTTGCCGTGAAAGAAACAAAGAACTTTAATCGTCGCGCAACAGTAGAGGGGAGTAACGATGCAAAGACGTGGAGTGCGCTTGGTGACAGATACGTCTTCTCTTTAGAGACACCACTCTTCTCTGGCACACAGCTCACGCTGGCATACCCGGAAACACGCATGCGCTACATTCGCGTTTTGATATGGAACGAAGACAACACGCCCATCGAGTGGGAGAGAAGTGCAACAGTAAAGAGTATCGTTCGAGCAGTCGTCTTTGCGCCTGAGATCAACAAATCATATGCACTCTATTATGGGAACGAAAAGGCGGCCACTCCGCACTACGACCTCGCGCGATTCTTCCAGTACATTGAAAGTGCCGCTCTTGCCCATGCCTCACTTGCTGCCCAAGTCGCGAATCCCACATACACTCCACCCCCGCCCCCCACTGTTCCGTATACCGAGAAAAAGAAGGGGATACTCAACGGTGCACTCGTGATGCTTGTTGCAGTCGTGACTTTTCTCATCATCTCGTACTTAAAAAAACTTAAACTCTCCAACCGCGGGCCACAAAAATAGTTATATGCCTTAGACATCATCAAGGACTTTCCTTGATAGAGTGTGTCATGCGACGGTATACTATAGTTCATGTCCAAACCACACTTAAGTGAGCTCGTATTCTTCTGGGTCGTGTTCGCAGTTGTCGGGCTCCTTTCTTTTTCGGTCATGAGCCCTTACTTGAGCGCGATTTTTCTTGCTTCTGTATTGACAGTGTTGTTCGCTCCTGTGCATCGATGGTTTCGTAAAGAATTAAATGGAAGCAAAAATCTTTCAGCATTTCTTACTGTCCTTCTTATGCTCTGTCTCATCCTGGTCCCGCTCATCTTCTTCGGCATACTCATGTTTCAGGAAGTGCTCACCAACTATCGACTTCTGACTGAAACGGGAGGGACATCGATTCGCATTGATCATATGACCGATGTGGTGCAACGGTACGTTGGGAAATATGTTCCAGGATTTCAGATCCACACCACGGTCTCTGCATATATTGAAACGATACTGCGTTTCATTGCGTCAAATCTGAACACATTCTTTTCTGGGATCGTTTCTTTCCTTATCGATATTTTCATCATCGTCGGCACCATGTTCTTTCTTTACCGTGACGGGGAAAAGCTACATAGCTTTGCAGTCAGATGGAGCCCGCTTGCTGACGCACATGACGAAAGCATTATCATGAAGCTACAAAGCGCCGTGGGATACGTCGTCAGTGGTGCGCTGTTTGTCTCCGCGATACAGGGCTTCACGGTAGGTGTGGGGTTTTGGCTCTTTGGAGTCTCGAATCCGGTTCTGTGGGGGATGGTGTCTGTTATTGCAGCATTGATCCCGGTTGTGGGTACTGCGATCATCACGGTGCCCGCAGGGATTATTCTTTTGATGAACCACGACATCGTTTCGGGTGTCGGGATATTGATCTGGGGAAGTATTCTCGTTGGTCTTGTCGATAATCTCATTCGTCCGTATTTGATCCGTCGCGGCGTCGATATTCACCCCTTTGTTATCCTCCTCTCCGTGCTTGGTGGCCTCGCTTATTTTGGCCCAATTGGTTTTCTTGCGGGTCCGATCGTACTCGCATTTTTCTTCACACTGCTTGAGATCTATCCTACGATCGTTTCCGGTCATGCGATCAAGGAAGACGACACACATTCAAGTTGACCCAAGTAAAATGTAAGGTAGGATAGACAGCGGGCTCGTTCGCTGTCATTTTGTTACAAAGGAAATATGATGAAATTCACACACACGACGACAACCACTCCTTCGGGAAAAAAGCGCATTCTCGCGCTTCCTGACTGGAGTACGTTCGCCATCGACACGGTCATTCCTGAATTGGAAGTGCTTTTCGCGCGCGGGCGTAAGCTTGCGGATGACATTGCGCTTCTCCCCGATCCAACATTCGCCGACATCGTCCCACCGTTCGAAGAGATTGATGCTGCGATCAGTTCGGTCGCAGGCCCTGTGCGCCACCTCAAGGCCACGATGCTGAAGTCTTATCCAGGAATTCAGGAACTCGAAAAACAGGTTGCGGTGCTCGGGACGAATTACGGGACCGATATGGCGTTCCATGAAGGTCTTTATGCCGCATACAAACGTCTTCGTGATGGCGCACACTTCGCCTCACTCAAAGAACAAGAGCGTTATTTGATCGAGCGCACTATCAGAGACTTCGAGCTTGCTGGTGTATCGCTTTCGCCAGAAAAGAAGGCGGCACTCAAGGCGCTCAATGAAGAAGGCACGGAGCTTTCGACAAAGTTCTCGAACAACGACCAAGACTCAACTGATGCGTGGTCGATGGTCCTTCCAGATGCAACACGCCTCGTGGGAGTTCCCAAAGATGATCGAGACCGCATGGAGAATGCGCAAAAAGAGAAGGGTGGCGCCGGCTTCCTTGTCACGCTGCAGCAGCCCGATGCGGTCGCGATCCTCACGTATGCAGAAGATCGCGCATTGCGCGAAATTGTTGCGGGTGCGTGGGTCACGACCGGCTCTGAATTCTCTTCACCCGACGGAAAGTGGGACAATGGTCCTGTGACTCGGGCGATCGTCGAGAATGCACACAAGAGTGCGCAGGTCTTGGGATACACAACGTACGCCGAGGTGTCACTTGCAAAGAAGATGGCCGCATCCGTCGGCGTTGCGGGAGTCCAGGCTTTCCTCGATGAACTCGGGTCGCTCGCAAAAAAGAAAGCGATGCAAGAATTCGAAACGATGCAACGCTTTGCGTCAGAGCGGCTCGGGATCGCAAAGATCGAGTCTTGGGATATGGCGTTCGTCGAAGAGCGCATGCGCAAGGAACTTTATACCATCGACAGCGAGGAGGTACGACAGTATTTCCCGTTCACGAAGGTGATGGAAGGTCTTTCCTACACACTGAAGCAACTCTTCGATCTCACGCTTGTACTGCGTGCCGACGTTGTGGCGTGGCATCCTGAAGTTGTGTTCTACGAACTCCGCGATGCGGACGGTGTGCGTTGTGGATCGTTCTATGCGGACATGTATGCCCGTGAAGGAAAACGACCGGGTGCGTGGATGGATGTGCTTCTCGCCGCACGCGAAACTCCCGAAGGAATGATTGAGCCCGTCGCGTACCTCAACTGCAATGCGAGCCGCTCTTCGGATGGCGCGGATGCATATCTCATGCACGATCAAGTGGAAACATTGTTCCATGAATTTGGGCACACGTTCCACCATGTTGCCGGGAGAAGTGAGCTCCTCGATCTTTCGATGGAAGGCGTCGAGTGGGATACTGTCGAATGGCCGAGCCAGTTTATGGAAAATTGGACGTGGGAAGAAGATGCCCTCAAACTCATGACCGCCAAGAAGGGAAGTGGTGAGCCGATCCCCAAAGAACTGATTGATCGGATGAATGCAGTGCGCCACTTCAATACCGGGCTTGCGACGTGGCGACAGGTCATGTTCGGTCTTTACGACTGGGAACTCTATTCGCACTACGATGTGAACGCACCTATCGATCCGATGGCTTTGTGGTGGAAAATGTATCGTGAGATGGATTTTCGGCCGATCCACCCGAACAATCGATTTCCGGACGGATTTCATCATATCTTTGGTGGCGGATACGGTGCCGGTTATTTCAGTTACAACTGGGCGCTCGGTCTCGCTGCAGACTCTTTTCTGAAGTTCAAGGAAGTCGGAGATATCTTCTCGCGAACGGTAGGCATGCTCTACTTGAACGAGGTGATCGCCCCGGGTTCATCGCGCCCGATGTCGGAGAGCTTCCGTAAATTCCGCGGTCGTGACCTTGACCCGAAAGCACTCGCGATTCATCTTGGGCTTCTTGAGACGTAGTCAGTACACGCGCTCATTCGTTTTGCTTAGCAAAGCGGATGGGCGCTTTTTTCTTTGCCGTATTTATGCGAGAATGTGCGCGTGACGATTTCTGATAAAAAACGGCAATTTAACAAGATACTTTTTGCCTGGCACAAAAAGAACTACCGTGACATGCCGTGGCGCAATACGAGCGACCCTTACAAAATTTTGGTTTCTGAAGTGATGCTGCAACAGACGCAAGTGGATCGCGTGCGAACTAAATATAATGAGTTTTTAAAAAAATTTCCCAATGTGAAAGCGCTCGCGAGCGCACCCCTTGGCGATGTGCTTCGCGTGTGGTCCGGGCTCGGCTATAATCGCCGTGCAAAGTATCTCCACGAATGTGCAAAAAAAGTAGTGAGTGAATATGGTGGAAAATTTCCAAGGACATTTTCAGAACTCACCACACTTCCCGGTATTGGTATGTCGACCGCTGGGGCACTCCTCGCATTCTCGTTCGGTGAAGATACCCCAATGATCGACACGAACATTCGTCGTATCCTCGTGCGCGTATTTTTTAAAAGGATTCCAACCGATAAAGCACTTTATGACTTTGCATCGGCACTTATTCCAAAAAGGAAGGGAAGAGCGTGGAATTATGCGATGCTTGATCTGGGTGCAACGCTTTGCGGCGCACGAAATCACTCCGCTTTGTGCCCGTTGACCCCACTTCATGGCAAAGTCGGAGATTTTGTATACAAAAAGCCCCAGAAAAAATTTGCTGGCTCCGACCGTTTCTATCGTGGGCGCATCCTCGCTCGGCTTACCCTTGGTCCTGCCACTCAAATGCTTTTATACAAAGAACTTAAACGAGACGAGGAGTATGTTGATTTGCTTCTTCGAAAGTTACTTCGTGAGAATCTCGTCGTTGTGAAGGATGCACAGTACACGCTACCTTAGCTCTAAGATAAGCAAAATAAAAAACTCCGTACTGTGCACGGAGCGGGGAGGCTAGAAGATGTCGAATCCTGCATCTTTAGCTTTTTGAGTTTTTTCAGGATACGAGAATGCACTGTGAAAGAAGAGCGCACCGTCCACATGTCGCACCATGTAGCGATGCCAGCCACCTGCACCGTAGATATCTTCGTCACCTTGTGAGGTACTGAGCCAGGGAGTCTCTTCTTTTGGGTCTCGGCTCTGGAATGCAACCAGAAAGATGTCGAAAGAATGCCGATCAGGGGTTTGTGTGGTGCGGTGTTCCCGATAGCGCTCCCCCTCGATGGCAACCATTTTTTCGAATGCATCCGGGTCCGTAATTTTCACAGTCATGACTGCCTCCATTGTTTACCTGTTAGGAAAATAACATTTATAATATAAAAGTCAATAGCTCAGTCTGACGCAAAACGCTGGGGATAACTCGTTTGCAAGTATTCTATTTATTTTCTATTCTTAATATAGAAATTAGAAAATAAATAGATCCATAAGAAAACTTATGCTTACAAAAAATCAAAAAGAAGTGCTCGACTTTGTGAAGTCATACACAGCGAAACATCAGTTTGCCCCTTCACTCGAGGAGATCCGTAAGCATTTCAAACTCGCCTCGGTCTCGACCGCGCATCACTACATCAAAAAGCTCGAAGAAGGAGGGTACCTAGAGAAAGAGGCCAACCAGCCGCGCGGTATGATGGTGCTCGCGGGGGACTTTATGGGCTCTCCCGTGATGGGGAATGTTTTTGGTTTTGAATATATTTCGATCCCGCTCGTTGGTTCCGCAAACTGCGGTCCAGCGGAGTTGCTCGCCGAAGAAAATATCGAAGGGTACTTACGCATACCCAAGACCCTGGTACCAAAGAAAAGCGGCATCTTCGCGCTGCGTGCAGTGGGGAAGTCACTCAACCGCGCAAATATCAAAGGAAAGACAATCGATGAAGGCGACATGGTGCTCGTTGACTTTGAGGATCACTCGGCAGAGGACGGAGACTATATTCTCTCGGTCATCGACGGTGCGGCGAACTTAAAGAAATACAAGAAAGATAAAAAGACCGGACAGGTAACACTTGTGTCAGAGACGACGGAACCGTGGAAGCCCATCTTCATGCTCTGTGGAGATGATTGGGTTGTTAATGGCAAAATCGTCGCCGTCATCAAGGAGAACAGCCAGAAATAGCACCCTTCTTTGTTGGCTTCGACAAGCGATCCGGAGAACGTACTCCAAGTACGTCCTCTCGGATACGCTTGCCTTGCCGCCGCGAATGGTATCTATTTCTGACTGCTCTCCGCGCCATGCTCAAGTATTCTTCCTTGGTATTAATGGAATGGACATGCCCACCTTGCTGCCTCGAACTACATTTAATTCTATTTGTTCTTATGTGATAAACTTTATGAATGAAAGTTGAATGGAGTAAGGTCACCTGGTATTCAAAAATTATCGCTGTAATTTTATTTGTCGCAACATTTTTTCTTGGTTTTTGGTTGGGGGTGATGAAGACAGAAAAGGTGTATGTTGAGGTTCCGCGTCTTGTTTATCACAACCCTGAGATAAGGAATATAGATTGGAAGAAATATTTTGACGAGCGTTTTAGTTCATCAACACTCGCTATCGATTGCGGCGAGGATCAGCATAATTTTACTATCGATAAAACTGAGTATGGCGATTTAAACAATGACGGAGAGGAGGATGCTATCGTGAAATATTATGGTTGTTGGAGTGGTACGGGTGGCGGGCAGTCAGAGGTTTTCACGCTATCATTAGGTGGACCCATTAAGCTTCCTGTGATCAATGGCACACATGAAGAAGAAAAGAAATTATTTGAAGGCGCACGGGGGCATGCATATTACAGAATTAATAAAGATGGGAAATTGCAATTAGACTTTCCAATTTATAATGACGATGACCCGAACTGCTGTCCAACTGGAGGAATGAAGAGTATTGGTTACGAATGGGATAAACTGGAACAGCAATTTGAAGTAACTCACACATCTGTTCTCCCTAAAGAGGGTTTATGATTCTGAAACATACAACTTATGATCTACACACCAAAGATGATGATGGCGGTGAGGTTCTCGATCCGTACGCACGAGATCTACCAAAAACAAAAACGCAAAGGGAAAGATGTTGCGTATATTACCCATCCGCTTACGGTCGGCATGATATTGGCTCGTGCGGGGGCCGACGAGGATGTCATTATTGCCGGGACGTTACACGACACCATCGAGGACAGTATTAAAGAGAAGAAGGTGACTCGCGAATTGCTCGAAAAGAAGTTTGGCGCTCGTGTCGCGAATATTGTGGAGAGTGTCACCGAGGACATCACCATCAAGAGTTGGGAAGAAAAGAAGCGTCAGGCGCTCGAGCATGTCGAGCACTTTTCTCATGAGTCGCTTTTGGTAAAGTCAGCTGATGTGATCGCGAATGGCGCAGAGCTTATCGACGACTATGCAAAAGGTGGCGAACCAATATTTGCACGTTTTGGCGCAGGCAAAAAACGAATGCTTGAAAATCAGCTTGCGGTCATTGCGGCGATCTTGGCAAAATGGAAGGGAAATCCTCTTTCACCCGATCTCAACGAACTCGCAAAAAATTTGATCCACATGCTCGGCTGAGCCTACTGTGCACAGGGTAGACATGCACCCCCACTTATCCTTGCTATACTATGATAGGACCTACGAAAACGGCGATCTTCCCGTTTTTCTCCCAAATGAGTCGGGAAGCAGTACCAACACGTACAGCTTCTCCGACATC
>OBEQ011514163.1_pt1 | contig 18170 bp, 21 predicted proteins | sample 1670901 | NCBI WGS metagenome assembly OBEQ01 (sample SAMEA104232315, study PRJEB22302) | groundwater metagenome | biome: forest; feature: aquifer; material: groundwater | place: USA | collected 2011-08-07 | depth 5.4 m
AGGACATAACGAAGATTTCCAGGGATTCCGGCATCGTCCTTTCAAGGATATTTGCCGACGGCACCCGTTCCGCGGTTGCAATTAGCGGCAAGGCTGCCAGCGAGTCAGCAACGGTCGCTTTCAAAACCAAGCTAGTCGACAGCGGCACCTTCAAGGACGTCAAATTGCCTTTGTCTAGCATCGTTTCTAATGCTGATGGCAGCGTGTCCTTCACTTTGTCGTTGAATCTTTAGGAAGCAGGGATGCTGCCGCGCGGACGAAGGTGTCCTGGAGCACAGCGGCATTTTTTTCGGATATTTTTTTCAATACGAATACCTCCGCTTTTTCATGTTCGAATTCCGGCGCGCGGATGCCGATGCGAAGTCGCCAGAAAGCCCCGGTGCCAAGGGCAGTCATGACGCTCAATACGCCCTTGTGGCCCGCCGTGCCGCGATCGAAGGAAAGCCTGTAATCACCTAATGCGAGGTCCGAATCGTCGTGGATGACAAGAAGATTTTCCGCCCGGACATTGTGCCGTTTCACGAGCTTTTTCACGTCATTGCCGGATTCGTTCATATAACCTCCGTTTTTTCCGAGTGCCGTCTGCCAGCCTGGCAGTGATGCCAGATAGTCGATCATCAAAAAACCGGCATTGTGCCACGTGGTGGCATAATCCGGGTCGTTGTTGCCGAGCCCGATAATCAGTGCCGGCGTACAATTGCTTGCTTGCATAAGTTGATTGTATTAAAATACAGTTCATGAAGCAATTTTTGCTTTCGCTTTGGGAAGTGCTGGAGGTGGTGCTGGTAGCAGCGCTGACTGTGTTTTTTATCCGTACTTTTTTACTCCAGCCGTTCTTGGTCAGCGGTGCCAGTATGGAGCCTAATTTTGCCGACAAGGATTATCTGATTGTCGATGAGATTTCTTACCGGCTGCGCGATCCGCAGCGCTTTGAAACGATTGTCTTTAAGTATCCGAAGGATCCTTCTACGTATTACATCAAGCGCATCATCGGATTGCCCGGCGAACGGGTCGTTATTGCCGATAATGCCGTGACGATTTTCAACAAAGAACATCCCGAAGGTATGAAATTGGACGAGCGTTACCTTCCTTCGTCCATCCATACAGTGTGGGAGGGGAGTGTGACGCTCGAGCCAGGAACTTATTTCGTGCTCGGCGACAATCGCACCCGTAGCTATGACTCCCGCAGCTGGGGGGTGCTGCCGAAGAAAAACGTGGTTGGCCTGGTACGTCTTCGCCTGCTACCGCTGAACGAAATAAAGGCATTCAGCTACTGATGAATATGGCGCAAAAACCGAAAAAACCGTCCAGCTTCCAATCTCCCAAAGGCATGCACGATCTCCTGCCGCAAGAGCAGGGATTATGGAACCTTATCAGTGAGGAGGCTAAAGAACTTTTGAATTTTTACGGATTCTTAAGGATAGACACGCCCGTTGTCGAAAACGCAGCGCTTTTTGAGGTGTCAGTCGGGGAAGCGACGGATATCGTCGAAAAGCAGATGTTCGTCTTCAAAACGCGCGGCGACGACCGCCTGGTGCTCCGTCCGGAATTCACTGCCGGTATCGTCCGTTCATACATACAGAACGGCTTAAGCCACCTGAGCCAGCCCTTGAAAGTGTTTACCGACGGCCCGGTCTTCCGCTATGAGCAGCCGCAAGCCGGCCGTTACCGCCAGTTCCATCAGCTCGACTTGGAAATTCTTGGCGGCGATGACGATCCAGTCTATGACATCCAGGTAGTGTTGCCGCTGTACCGGTTGCTTGAAAGTCTCAAGATCAAAAAGCTCACGGTGCAGATTAATACCATCGGCTGCAAAACCTGCCGTCCGGTGTACGTGAAAAAGCTCCAGGATTATTTCAAGGGTTACCAGAAGCAACTTTGCAAGGACTGTCTTCGGCGTCTGGAGACGAATCCGCTCCGCGTGCTCGACTGCAAGAATCCGGAATGCATAAAAGTGAAGCAGGGCGCGCCGAGCATTCTCGACAGCATCTGCTCTTTCTGCAACAAGCACTTCAAGGGATTTTTAGAGTACGTCGAGGAATTGCAGCTGCCATACCAGCTCAATACGCATCTCGTCCGCGGCCTGGATTATTACAACCGTACGGTATTTGAAATTTACGCCGAAGGATTTGATTTTGCCCTGGGCGGCGGCGGTCGCTACGATTATTTGGTTGAAATGCTTGGAGGCAGGCCGACGCCGGCGACCGGTGGTTCGCTTGGGCTTGAGCGAGTGATTGAAGTGCTGAAGGCGGAGAATCCGGTGCCGTTTCAGCGTCGCCGCGCCAAAGTCTTCTTTATTTTCATCGGCGCTCTTGCCAAGAAAAAAAGCCTGGCCCTCATCGAGGAATTCCGCAAAGCCGGGGTGCCGATTGCCGAATCGCTCGGCAAGGACTCCCTCAATGCCCAGCTTCGCACTGCCAACAAGGAAGGCTCGGAATATGCCCTTATCTTCGGACAGAAAGAAGCATTTGAAGAGTCTATCATTATTCGCGATCTCAAAACCGGCGTGCAGGAAACTATTCCACTTGCCAAGATCGTGGCGGAAGTGAAGAAACGGATTTAGCGTTCCAATGTTCTAGCTGTTCTAATGTTGTAATGAGAATTTTTACTGCATTACATCAATTAGAACAAGCGAAGCGATAGAACAAAACCGCTCATGAATTGCATTTTCTGCAAAATTGCCGCAAAAGAAATTCCCTCCGAGTTTCTCATGGAAAACCATCAATTGATGGTTATTAAAGATATCCGGCCTTCTGCCCCAGTTCATTACCTCATTATTCCAAAAGAACATATTCAATCCATCGATCATCTGGAAGGCAACCATAAAGAAATCATTAGCGCTCTGCTGTATGCGGCAAAAGATGCAGCAAAAAAGCTCGGCCTGAAAGGGTACAAGTTGGTATTTAATGTCGGCAGGGAAGGCGGGCAGGTGATTGACCATTTGCATCTCCACCTTTTAGGCGGTTGGACCAAAAAGAGTCATCTTGATGAAACCGTAGCGAATTTTGCCAATGGCATGAGGGAGGGGCTAGGAGATTAAGCCCTAACTTGATAAATAGTCTGAAATCTGTATACTAAGATTACTTATGATATTCGTTAAGAGAAAAGACAACGAAAACCCAAGCTCGCTCGTGTACCGTTTTTCCAAGAAGGTGCAACAGAGCGGCCTTATTAAGGAGGCAAAAAAGCGCCGTTTCCACAAGCGCAAGGTGAATGACACCAAGCGCCATTTGGCGGCTATTTTCCGTTCGGAAAAGAAAAAGGAAAGGGAGCGCCTCCGCAAACTGGGACTTCTGTAAACGTTCAATTGCATTCGAACAAGGGCGAAGCCCGATCGAACAAGTCCCGATGAAGTCGGGACGATCGAACATTTGATATACTTATAACCATGTCTCTCAAAACGCAGCTGATGGACGATCTGAAAAATGCGATGAAAGCCGGCGACAGCAACAAAGTCGGCGTGCTTCGCATGCTTAATGCCGCCCTCAAGAACAAGTCCATCGACAAGAAAGCGAAAGGCCTTCCGGAGGAGCTGGCTGACGAGGATATAATGGATGCTCTTGCCAAGGAAGCCAAGAAAAGAAGGGAGTCTATCGAGGCGTTCGTTACTGGTGGCCGTCCGGAACTTGCCGAAGGCGAAAAAGCGGAACTTGCCATCATTGAAGCCTATCTTCCCAAGCAGATGTCCGAAACGGAAATCCGCGCCGCGATCGACTCTGTCTTTGCGACATTAAGCGATCCGAAAAATCTTGGCGCAGCCATGAAAGCAGTGATGGCGGAACTCAAGGGCAAAGCTGATACTCAGCTTGCAAGCAGGATCGTAAGGGAAAAAATTGGCTGAGCAATGTATATAAATCAAAAACCACCTACACATTTTCGTATAGGTGGTTTTTTGGAGCTCATTTATACCTCCTTATTGTTTATTGATGGAGTATCATGCGTCGACGAAGTTCAAGTAATGATTGCGGGGTAGGGTTATTCAGTTTTTCCAGCAAATCACCTTGAATGGTGTTTTGTTGTCTTAGGATGCATAATCCACCCGATGAATGCCATTCATTATGTGATGTCTTAGATATCCTCCATTCGTGCATAAATTGCAATGACGAATATATTACATTGCCACGTGATGGATCTGCCAACCAAACTTCATCATTACTAATCCCCCTCACAACAGCAAAATGCGCACGTTCGCCAATCTCCAAATACACGATTACTGGTACGAATGAAACCACCTTTTTCAATTCCTCGAATGAAAGTAATTTTATTCTGGTTTCATACCCGATAAGTCGGGCAAGCTTGGAGATTTCCAAAAAAGAAAAACCTTTTTTGGTCACCGTTTCAGTCTCTGCGCTTGTAGCATTATCAAGAAATAAGCTGATCATTTTTCGTTCATCATACCGCATGTCCCGATAATGGAAATGCAGTATCGTGAGTAGGGATGCGATCCCGCATGAACGGTCATTGATCTGACCCACAACGTTACCCCACCGCTCATCGTACCAAGTCCATACAGTCTCCGTATGTAGATGTTGTTGTGTAAGTAAGGTTATTGTGATAACTAGGAGTATTCGTTGTAATAACATCAGAATCTCCTCGAGGCTGCCATATCTATTATTGCATCCGGTACATCTCCAATAAGGCCGATATGGATTCTTGTTTGTATGCCTAAGTTAGGTGATATGTAATAACTGACTTGAGGGGCAAAAGACAGCGAGTCTCGCAACCTTTCATTGCGTTCAATCAAGGCGCCTTGCATTTCCAATCCAAAGGCTAATGCGTAGGTGAGAGAGAGTCCTAATCCTGCCCGGTATCCAAATCCACTGCTCTTTTTGTCCGTTTCCCACGACAGCCCGCTATAGATGAATGCTGGACGCATTACCTTATCCATATTCATTCCGACAGATATATGAGAATCATACCCTGCTTTGCACGGCAAAGATCCGGAAAGTACACCAGTCATCCCTATGGATGGAATAACTGTATTCAATCCGAAAATGATCGTATTCACGCCATTTTCCTGTTTTCTTGCGACCATTTGCCCGGCATTCTCGACCATACTCTCTCTAGTGGTATAAGGAATCATCACTGATATTTCCACCGTTCTGTCTATTCCGTATGCTAATGATGCGACCTCAACCAATGACCGTGTAAATTCCTGGATGCCGGCCGTTGATTTTTCTTTCAGGGCATATTGTAATCCAAGTCCACATCGCAATTCTTGAGCCTGTAATGTTACGGTTGCGTTTTCTCGATAGAGTTCTTGAGCGATTTGACTGCCTTGTTCGGGGCCAAAGTTTTCTTTCGCAGATCCGATGCAAGGACAAAGAAGCAGAAGCAAAATTCCAAGCAGTAAGTGCATGTAGTACTCCTGTAGAGTATTGAGTGTGTTAAGACAACTACCAATATTTAAACACATTAATATTGAAATAGCAAATTGCTTTCCCATTCCGGATACATTAGTATTCTTCATGAAGAAGTTTAGTAGATAACTAAACTTCTTTTTTGTTCTTTAACTTAACTCAAAAGGAGCTTTCATGAAACTAAAAAAGCAGTTTAGTGCTTTACTAGTTGCTGCATCGTTGCTGACTATATCTGCTGCACCTCATGCGTATGCCACTGATATAGCGCAGACCGCAGTGGAAAATCCCGCGGCCGCACTCGACGCCCTGAACCTCTCCGACATGCCGAAGGAGATGGCGCAAGAGCTGCGCGGAGAGTGGTGGATAGCGCCGATGGCAATTCTTGGATTGGGCATGTTGGGTTATTCCTGGTATCTACTTGCCGTAGATCCCAGCGGTCAAGGGAGTACCGGGCCTGCACAAGCCATGAGGGACGAAAGCCGGTAATTTATTCAAAACCAAACCGAGCACAAAATTAGAAATTTTGTGCTCGGTTTTTATTCATGGTATTATCCACTAAATGACTATCTCATTAAAGGGCAAGGGGACTGATATCTTAGTATTTTTTGCGCTTGTTAGTGCAACATTGTTAAACCTTTACCCATTCGCTCCTTCGGGGGGGTGGCATTATCCTGGTCCATTTGCCATCTATTGGACACTTCTTGCAATTTTGCTCATTGATCGTTTAACGGTCAAAAAAATCAATAATATCGTTTTTTGGAAAACGATTTTCGTTACGGGCATTCTTGTATTAATCATTAAAGATCTGAAGTTATTTTCGATCTTTTTTAATGCAAGATTTATCAATATCAAGGATATGCTTATAACCTTAATGTATTTGTTAATACCAAATATAATTACCGGGCTATGCATAGGCAGAAGTTACCAAATGATCAAAAAGGGTTATTGAAATTAACCTTTGGCCCCGCTACGCAATAATAATATGCCGTCATTCTTGTTCACAGCTCCACATAAGCACTGTTGTGATTTATAATCTATAAATTATGAAAGTCGAAGTCGTATGCCTAGATAAGCCGGCGGCAAAATTCCAGGCGCAGGTCAGGCGCGATGCCAGACAACTGGAAACGCTGCTTAAAGCAAAAGGCGACGTCGAGGTTTTTATCGTAGGCGCCCGGCGCATGAAAGCGCTTAATTCCCGTTTTCGCAAAAAAGAATCGTCCACCAATGTGCTGTCTTTTCCTAAGCCGAAGGATTTTCCGGGGGATACGCTTGGCGAGGTATATCTTGATCCTCTATACATAGAAAAAAAGAAGGAGGACCTGTCATTGATGCTTGTGCACGGAATTCTTCACATACTTGGGTATGACCACAAGAAGCAACGTGATAGACTGGTAATGGAGAAAAAGGAGCGCGCATTGCTCCGCAGTTTATAGCCTCTTTCCAATAAGAAGAGGCTGTTAGGATACATTTCAGACCGCATGGCTACCAACAAATACATCACTGGATTGGATATCGGCTCTAACACTATTAAGGCGGTGGTTGCTGAGGTGAAAAGTAATGGCCGCCTGATGGTCATTCAGGCCTACAAATCGCCGTCAAGCGGCATCCGCCGCGGCGCGGTTGACGATGTTGCCGAGACGACGCGGGCTCTCAGCCAGATTTTTGCCGACATCCGCCGCATTTCCAAGGAGGCCTTGAGAAACGCCTATATCAATATCGGCGGTTCCGATATTCATATCCAGTCTTCCAAGGGCATCGTTGCCGTATCCCGGGCCGATTACGAAATTTTCCAGGATGACATCGAACGTGTTGTTCAGGCGTCGCAGGCGATTAATTTGCCGCATAACCGCCTGGTCATCCATTCCATCATGAAGGAATTCCTGGTTGATGGGGTAGGCGATATCCGCGATCCGCTGGGCATGATTGGCAACCGCCTGGAAGTGAATAGTCTGATCATTGACGCTTTCGCCCCCAAAGTGAAAGACCTGACTAAATGCGTGGAAATCGCCGGCGCGAGCATCGGCGGCCTGATTCTCGGCTCGCTTGCATCCGCCCGCGCGGTGCTGACGAAAAATCAGCGCGATCTTGGCGTGGCAGTCGTTGACATCGGTTTTGGGACGACCAGTCTGTGCGTATACGAGGAAAGCAAGCTGCTGCACATTGCAGTAATTCCCGTCGGTTCCGGCCACATTACCAATGACCTCGCCATCGGCCTTAAAACGAGCGTCGAAGCGGCAGAAACCGTCAAGCTTTCTTTTGGCTTTGCCGTATCCAAGAACATTCCCCCGAAAGAAACCATCGACTTGAAAAAAATCGACCACAATGCCCGCATCACCCCTACTAAAAAGTTCATTGCCGAGATCATCGAATCACGGCTTGCCGAGATCTTTGAGTTCGTTAATAATGAGCTTAAGTCGATCGGCCAGGCAGGCAAGCTTCCGGCAGGCGTTGTGCTTGTGGGAGGCGGCGCCAAGCTGCCTGGTATCGTCGATCTGGCGAAGGATGAGCTCCGTTTACCGGCCCAAATCGGCATGCCGGATACGGCATCGGTAGAGATTTTAAGCGGCGAACTTACCATGCAGCTCGAAGATCCGGAATTCGCCTGCGCTCTTGGCCTTGTGCTGTGGGGGCAGGAGAAAAATACAAAGCCGTCGAATGCGCGCGGCGCAATGCGCAATTTTTGGAAAAAGATATTCAGCAGCTTACTGCCATGAAGAAACAACTGCAAAAACCGGCCGCGAAGAAACCGGCAAAAATAAAAAATCCCTCTCCAAAGCCGGCGCGGCTTAAGCGAACGGTCGGCCAGTCAGTGGTTGCGGGGCTTACCAAGATTAAAGTCGTCGGCGTCGGCGGCGGCGGAGGCAATGCCGTAACCCGCATGCGGGAGGATTTTACCCGCGGCATTGATTTCATCGCCATCAATACGGACGCCCAAGATCTTGAGCATTGCAATGCAAGGAAAAAGATCCATATCGGCAAAAACCTGACCAAAGGCCTAGGTACCGGCATGAATCCGGAAATCGGCCGGCAGGCAGCAGAGGAAACCCGTTCCGAGATTGTTGAAGCCCTCAAGGGCGCGGATTTGATATTCGTAACGGCCGGCCTTGGTGGCGGTACTGGCACGGGAGCAGCGCCGATCGTAGTCGAAGCAGCAAAAGAATTAGGCATTTTGACAATTGCCGTCGTGACTAAGCCGTTTGCTTTCGAGGGTGCCCAGCGCGCACGCATCGCTCAGGATGGCCTGATGAAATTGAAAGAGAAAGCGGATACGCTGATTGTCGTCCCCAATGACCGCGTATTCAGCATCATCGACAAAGACACTCCGCTTACCAAAGCTTTTGAAGTAGTCGATGACGTGCTTAAAGAAGCGGTAATCGGCGTTTCTGATCTGATTGCCATGCCTGGCATCGTCAATATCGACTTTGCCGACGTGAAGGCCATTATGCAGGACGCAGGGACAGCGCTTGTCGGCATCGGGGCGGCGTCCGGCCAGGAGCGCGCCAAAAATGCCGTTTCCCAGGCGATCCATTCCCCGCTCTTGGAAGTCTCCATCGAAGGGGCGAAAGGCGTCCTTTTCGGCGTATTCGGCGGCCGCGACTTGAAAATGACCGAAGTGAATGAGATCGCCAAGACCATTTCCGAATCCATTGATGCGAGCGCCAAAGTCATTTTTGGCGCTTATCATGACCGTAAGATCAAAGAAGGTCAGATCAAGGTGACGCTGATCGCAACCGGCTTTAACGAAATGGGCGGGATGAGTAAATCTCATTCCATCGCTCCGAGCCTCTTTTCGCCGGCATCAAGCTCTCTGATGGAAAAAAAGATCGAATTTCCCCCTCCGCACGAAAAAAGGGAAGTCGCCCATCCGGCGCCAGCTCAGGATAAGGGGCAAAAGGACAAGGCCGCCCCCCCGAAAAAGTCCAATGACGTGTGGGACATTCCTACTTTCCTGCGGAGAAAGAAATAACCCTCGTGCAATAACAGTAAAACGCCCTGATGCTATCGGGGCGTTTTGAGTTTTGCACAGTTTGTGATTTTGCGGCGAAAAAGCATTGCTATACTGTAGGTAATTCATCATTACATTTAAAATTCATCACTCATTATTTATATGGACAACCGGAAAAATATGTTTGCCGTCATCGCATTAGCCGTTCTTGCTGCGTATGGCAGCTACATGTACGGCGTGAATGCCGGCAAGGAGCAGGCTCGTGCGGAAATTAAGACCGCCCAGGCTGCCCTGGCGGAAAAAGCCGCCGAAGGAGCTGCCAAAGCGGCCAATCCGTTCCAGACGGGAGCCAATCCGCTCGCCGGCGTCGTCGACCCTCTCACGAAGGCGAAAAAAGTCCTTAATCCGTTCGAATAATCTACATGGCTAGATTTTTTACCGATAAAGTCCGGTTGAGGATCAGTTTTGCGATCCTGGTGTTCATCCTCGCCGCTGCCGGCGGGCAGGCGTCCGCCCAGGAAGCGGGCGCTTCGGTCACTCAGGCGCTGGCGGAATTGAGCAAGGCGTACGGAAAGGAAATCACGAGTCCTGCGGATGCGAAAGTCATCTGCAATCAGGAAAAATTCGTGGAAATGTGCGCCGGCATCGGCAAGCGTTACAATCTCTATAAGCCGGATCAGCTGAAGCAAGTCGATGCGTTGCTGGAGGAAATCAAAGGCAGCGTAAGCGCCGATCTCCGCTCGTGCGCGACGGATGAGTGCTTGATAGGAGTTGCAAGGCAGATTGCCAAAAAAGTCGGCGCGAAAAATCCGAAGCTGGCAATCGAGCTGGAGCTGACGGAAAAGAAAGTCCGGGAAAAGGAAGCAGCAGGCGCCATCGCCAAGGAAATCGGCGTTGATTTCAAAACGTGCCGGGAAATGGATCCGGATGCCGCGTCCGTGGAGTTGTTGCGTTCCTGCGCTCGCTTAGCCAATGATCCCCGCGTGGAAAAGCATATTTCTGCTGATGCGCGGCAGGGCGCCAAGTCCTTGGATGCGATGGCGGGGCTTCAGGATGCGCTGGCGCGGAAAGAATTCGCCTGCGGCGACGGCACGCCGGAAGGATGCGGCAATTATTGCCTCAAGTCTGATTCTGCCGTCCAAAGCGGCGGCATAGGAGCCATTCCAGCCGTCTGCCGCCAGATTGCAACGCGGTTTTTCGGTCCGGAAGGAGTGAAATCGCTGGAAGCGGCGTATCAAAACGTAAGTCAGGCAGCTGAATTTTATACGAAAAAAGCGGACAACGTCGTTTTTACGGCCATTGACGGCCGTACCCTGACGGATCCTGCGGCAGTCGGCCGTTATTTGGAAGAAGAAGGGCAGAAAGGAAACGTTGAAGCGGTGGCGAAGGGGATGGACTTCATGGTGGTGAACGGCTTCATCACGCCGCAAGACAAGGAGTTCGCCCTGAAAATGGTCAGGCAGATCAAGGAAAAAGGCGGCATCACGTTCGCCGCCTGCAGCCGAGATCCCCAGTCCTGCGCGGCATATGTGCCGGACGATTACCGCCAGGAATTCGACGCGGTAACCCAGGTGCGGGCCGCGGTCCAAAACCAGCTTGGCTTCAATCCGGACGAATGCGCTAAAAAAGACGACGAATCATTGCGTGCCCAGTGCTTCGAGGCCGTCCGCCGGGCTACACCGCAGCTGGAAACGTTAGGAAATAAGAATGCTTATATCGAGCGTTTTGCCGGCGAAATCAAAGATAATGCGGATCGCATCGCCGCCGCTCAAAAGTTCAATTCGGTGATTAAAAGCAGCGGCGGACCGGGCGGCTGCCAGAGCGAATCGGCCTGCAGCGCGTACTGTTCCGATCCGGCGCACGGGCCGGAGTGCATCGCATTCGGCGCCAAGCATCAGGTGTTTAATGGCAGGGAAATCATTGATCGTTATAATGAATACAATGCCAAGCTCCAGGCGCCTTCATACGGCGCGTATAATAATTATCCCCGTCAGGGATACGAAGGCCAATACAATACCCAGTATCAGGGGCAAGGGCAATTCAATCAAGGTCCATACCCTGGCTTTGTTCCTCCTGGCCAGGGCGGATATCCGCCGGGACAAATTCCTGGATTCAACGAGCCGGGCAAGTACTACCCGGGTCCTGGTGCCAATAATACGCAGGGCCCGCCGCATACGGTTGTCATTTATCAAGGCATCAATCCGGAATGTGCCGCCGCGCTTCAGTCCGGTGATTTCGTGAAGGCAAAAGAAGCATGCTATGTGCCGCCTGCACCGGTTCCGCCGTCTCCGATCCGCCCTCCCGAACCGCCAGTCCGCGATGAACAGCGTCCCGACGCAGAAAGGGGGAAATTTATTGAAGAATGCGTCAGAAGCGGAAAATCATTTAATGATTGCGAAAGGGAATGGTTTGCGCATCCTGGGCCAAAACCGATCGGTACCGAGCCGTGTCCGGCAATGCCGACAATGAATGAATGCCCGGCTGGCCAGGAACGCTACGCGTCTTACAGTTCCGCTTCCTGCGGCCAGTATTATACTTGCCGCCCGGCGCCGGTGAAGCCAGCGATCTGTCCGGCAATGCCGACAGTTGCCTCTTGCGCTCCGGATGAGGAAAGAGTCGTAAATTACAGCTCATCGGAATGCGGCGTTTACTATGGCTGCAAGAAAAAAGACGGGACTTCTCTAATTACCCAGTGTTCGGACGGCAAGGATAATGATAATGACGGCTCTGCAGATTATCCTGCAGATAAAAGTTGCTATGGCAAGGAAGATAATGACGAGTGGTACCCGCAAGAATCGTCCAGCAGCATGAAGCGTTGCTTCTATCCGAATGCGACGCAAGACGGCAAGCCCATCGGTTATACGGCGTGGTGCGAAGCTGATTACTTTAATTGCCATAAAGGTAATCCTTCCGGAGAAGCATTAAGCACGACAAATCTTTCTCTCGGAGCACCCTCAAGTTGCGAGGGGACGGCCGGCGGATCAAAGCCTCAATGTTCTGATGGCATTGATAATGACAACGATGGGAAAACGGACTATCCGGCTGATACAAGTTGCTATAGCGTGGGCGATTGGAATGAAGCCGCTCCATCAGCTTCGGTGCCGTTTTGCTCTGACGGCAAGGATAATGATAATGACGGCAAGATAGATTATCCAGCCGATCAGGACTGTTATAGCAAGGATGACTGGGATGAATGGCCGGCGAACGCAGCGTGCCCTTCCGGCCAATATTGGAGCGGCAGCGCGTGCGTGACCTCCTACTATAATTGCGACGCTAACGTAACCCAGTCAGCCTGCGGTGCAATGTCTGGCTGCGCCTGGCATGCAAGCAGCAATTCCTGCAAGGCATCAGGATATCAGGCTTCCACTAGCACTTCTTACCAAACCTGCGGCTCTGGACAATATTGGAACGGTTCATCGTGCATTAACTCAAGCGGCGGCTGTGGCATGTACGCAAGCCAGACCAGTTGCGTTGGCATGAGCGGCTGTTCCTGGTCACCGGCAAGCAACAGCTGTTATTCCAATCCGACCAGCGGAGCATCCTCGTGCGCATCAGGCCAGCACTGGAACGGAACGGCGTGCATTACTGCGACGAACGGAGCCGGCAGTTACGTTTCCGGCACCTCCTGTTCCAGTGCCGGTTACTTCTGGTGCGCCGGCGCGGCGAAATGTTATGCGACACAGGCCGAATACTCCGGCTCTTCCTGCGGTTCGACGGCAGGCGGATCGGCCATTCCGGCGCCGACGGGCTTGACGACTGACCTTGCGACCAATGGCAAAGACGTGAATCTTCGCTGGAACAATGCGGCTAGCAATCTGGCCAAGTTCAAGATCTGGCAGCGCAAGGACGGCTCGTGGTCGTTCCTGACGGAAATGCTCATCAATACCTACTTAAGCTCGATGAATTATACTGTTGTCGCTCCCGCCGCTGGAATGTATGAGTACATGGTCCAAGCCTGCACCAGCACGTCCTGTTCGCCTGATTCGAATGCGGCAAGCATTGCCGTGGGCGGCGGATCCTCGACAAGCACGGCCGCATCTTCCTGCACATCGGGACAATACTGGAACGGTACCGCCTGCATTGCTAATTCTACGTATCCGCCTTCTTGCAGCTCCGGCCAGTATTGGAACGGCAGCGCGTGCATGACTAATACGTCCGCATGTTCTTCCAACCAGTACTGGAACGGTTCCTCCTGCGTCACTTCTTCAAGTTCAACTTCCTGCGGATCGGGCCAGTATTGGAACGGCAGCGCGTGCGTTGCAACTTCTTCCACGGATTGCACATCGGGACAATACTGGAACGGAAGTTCGTGCGTATCCAATACCTCTTCCGGTCCAAGTTGCGGATCATATACGACTCAAACTACCTGTCCGACCAGCGGCTGCACCTGGTACTCGACGAGTAATTCCTGCATGGCTTCCGGATCCCAAGGCGCTTCTTGCACCTACGGCCAGTACTGGAACGGTACCGCCTGCGTCAGCGGCTCTTCCTCGATTATCAACCTCCTCTTGGGCCAGGCATTGGCGTTCGTGAACCTGTTCGGATTCCTTAAATAGAGAAAGAGGCTGGATAATAAAAAATCCCCGTTAACGGGGATTTTTTGCCGGCAGGCGGGAGTTGGCGTCCCATTTATTGATTTTATTATCCGTGATCAGATATTCGCGTTCTTTCCATTGGGCCAGGAAAACATCATCTTCAAGAAGGCCCGTCACTGCTTCGCTTGAATAAATGTCGGAAAGCTTTGTCGCATCCGGATATGCCGTGCGGTCGTGCAGATCGGTTTTTCCATATTTGGAAAGATAAGCGCATAAAAAAGCAAAGCGAAGGGTGCAGATATAGCCCTGGGGTTCGCAATGCCTCCTGAAGTCTCCTAACGTTGCAATTTCACTGCTTGTGCCTTTGTACGCTTTGTCCTTGTACATCATCCATACCACGGGGTTCGGATACGTCATTTCATCGGAAATGCGCTGAAGGTCGGCCTTGCAGAGCTTGATGCGTTCATCGGCGGGAGCGAGCCTGCCGGCAGCCTCTTCCTCTTTCATGGCATCTAAAACGCTGATGCGCCTGTTTTTTGCCGCTTCCGCGATCATTTTGAATTTCTCGCTTTCCAGCTCCTTGATTTTCCTGTCTAAAAACGCATATTCCCCGTATTGCATGACGAGGCGGTCCGCCGTTCTCTCGCAGAACGCGATCAATTCCTTCATATCTAATGGCATAAGCCGCCTATAGCATCCTTTACATTGTCTTTGGTGACATTTTTGCCGATCAGGATCAGCACGTTGTCAGCGCTGTCATCGGCAGCCGGCTTGATCTCGCAGTTGTTCCTGGTGCCGCTGATGAACATTTTCATTCCGTCCGGACCGGTAAACGTTCCTTTGATGCGGGCTATGTCCATGGAAGAATCGTTCCTTGCCGCCGCAATGGCGCCAGTCAAAGCCGGCCCGGAAATTCTTTTGGAAGGGTATATGACCTGGTAGAGGACGTCCTTCGAATGGTCGATGAAATAGTTCTCGATCGTGCCGATATTGTCGAGCAATACCGCATCCGCTTTCGATTTTGCATCGGAACGGATAAGGTTCGGGTCTGCATCGCCGTATGAAGTTGCGATGATGAGCGCATCGGAGATCCCTTTGATCGCGCTTTTAAAAGCTTCGGCCTTGCTTTCGGGAACAAGATCCGCCTTGTTCAGGATGATGACATCCGCCATTGCGATATCGAGCATTTTCCGTTCTTTGACCGATTCCAGGCTGTCTTCAAGCATGTCAAGCACGAATACGTTCCGCACGAGGCTGTAATGCCCGTCGAAATCGCTTGAAAGCATGAGTTGCTTGATCAATTGGACCGAGCTTGCGACCCCGGTCGTTTCTATGAAAAGATTGCCCGGGCGTTTTTCCTTGGAAACGCTGCGAAGCGCATCGAACAGCTCTTGTCCGGGAGAGCAGCAGATGCAGCCGCCGGAAACGCCAAAAACCTTTATTTCCGCAGCCTCGCTGCCGATAATGCGCCGGTCGAAATTGTAATCGGCATATTCGTTTTCGATGACGATGCTGTCTTTGAAGGCATCGGATTTGAGCAGCTTGTTCAGGAGCGTGGTTTTTCCGCTGCCGAGCGAGCCATGTATCAAGTATGTGGGGATTTTGTCCATATCAGGAATTTAAAAAAATGACGACTGAATTAATAATATCGCTTTGAGGCCTTACTTCCATCAAGGGCTTGAAAACGCCGTACAGCTTTTTTTCTATGGGACGGTACAGTATCTCCCTTGCACCCCAGCTGCTCCGGGCAAGTATGTGCGCCCCTCGCGGCGCGGACTTTTTTATGTTCAGAAGTATCTTCTCCTTGGCGCCTTTCTCCAGTCCGGCCAAAGCCGCGATAACCACGACGTTGTGCCTGCCATAGGCGCCATATTCGGATGCGTCCGCCTTTAGCACCCGTATTTGTTTTTCCAGGCCGAGCGCTTGCACGGCTTTTTTTGAAAGGCTGCATGCTTCATCGCTGATGTCCGCTACGGTGATTTTCTGGCCGTATTCCCTGGCTAGCATGATGGCGGTGAGGGGCAGCGGCCCGCCGCCGGCAAAGAAAATGCCGTGCGTTGCATGCGTCGTGCAGGAAAGCAGGGAAAACCACTCCATGTGCGCCAGCTTCCTGTAATTTTCCAGATACGGGAAGCGTGCCAGGGTTTTCTCCGGATGCGCGCTCCGGATGATTTTTTCCGCCCAGTGCTTTTCCAGTTCGTATTCCGCCTTCTGGCAGATGATCTGCAATGCACGCACTTCTTTCGCGGCAAGCGTATTGACGCTGCGCGGATCGAGGACGAAACGGACCAGCTTGGTAAAAAGCCGGTTCACTTTTTTCGAAGGCGCAAGATTTTTCAATGCAGCCAGTTCTTTGTACAGTTTTGCGATGGGATAATGCGGGTCAGAAGACATGGTATTTTATCTGCACTTGGCGCACAGGCCGTAAAATTCGAGGGAATGGGCGAGGACGAGGAAGTCATTGGTTTTCTCGATGCCCTGTTCGAGGGCGTGCGCATCTTTTTCAATCACGATATCCTCGACTTTGTCGCACTTGGTGCATACGGCATGATGATGGTGGCCGCCGGCTGCCGGTTCGTAGCGTTTTTTTCTGTCGCTGAACTGGACAGGCTGGATGATCTTCTGGCTGCGCAGAAATTCCGTTTCCCGGTAGACCGTCGTTTTGTCGGCCGGGATTTTCTTCTGTTTCAGGCGGGCCAGGATATCCGAAGCGGAAAGGGGAGCGCGGCTTTCAGCGAAGATGTCCAAAAGCGCCTTGCGCGCTTTCGTAGCCCGATAACCTCTTTCCTTAAGCTGTTTCAAAATGCCTTCCAATTCCAACATGTTCCCATACTAATGCAACTTAGTTGCATTAGTCAAATGGGGATGGTATCCGCCATGGAACGGCTTTATTTTTTGAAAAAGCTGGGATATAATACCTCGGTACGTAATTTGGCGCGGCAAGAGCGCTGAATGCGTAAAATACAAAGATTCCCCTGTAGCTCAGCGGTAGAGCGGCGCCCTGTTAAGGCGACGGTCGTAGGTTCGATCCCTACCGGGGGAGCAGTACAGACAAAACTTCATGAATGTGGCTCTAAGTTTTTTCTTCGCCCTTACTCCCTTAATAGAATTCTCATTTTTGGAGCATATTTTGTAAAATAGTTCTCAGAAAGATGTCTTTGATATATGCACAGTAATTCTTCCCATTTTTTTACTTACGGGCTAGTATAAGATTAAGCATGGTTATTCACACTCCAAAGACACTAAAAGCGCTAGAAGTGGGGCGATATTTTATTTATCTCTCAAATCAAGCCAATAAGCCTATAACCAACAAGAAGCTCCAAAAGCTCGTGTATTATGCACAAGCATGGTCTTTAGTGCTCAACAATAAAAAACTTTTTAATGAGCCTATCGAGGCCTGGGTTCATGGCCCTGCAATTAGAAATTTATATGTTCAATATAAAAATTTTGGGTTTAGTCCGATTCAAGAGCAAATAGAATCAGGGACGATAAGCAATATTTCTGGAAAAACAAAGGATTTGCTTGATGAAGTTTGGCGGGTTTACGGTAAAATGGATAGCCGCTATTTAGAAATGCTTAGCCATTCTGAAAAGCCGTGGCTGGATGCAAGGGCAGGGCTTGAAGGTCATGAGAACTCTGAAAATAAAATCTCCTCTGAATCAATGAAGAGTTTTTATTCAAAAAAGCTCAAAGAAGTTCAAAAGACCAATGACAGAAATTCCCAATAAGGCCACCCCTGCGTCAGATAAAAATGAGAAGCTACCTCAAGCATTAGCTGAATTATCACAGGAATCAGAAGCGCCAGAACTAAGCCCGTACGTTATTTCTTTTGCAAGATACAATGGAAGGCTTTGTGAAATTAAAAATTTAAACAGCAATAAGGCTCGTAAGGCAGTAGAAACCTTCAAAATTATAGGAACAAAGGTGCGCTCTGAAGCCGATTTTCAGAGGTATCACATAGATCGACTCCCTATTGACCGCAAAAGAGAATATCTCAAGCTATACAACGGATTAAAAGATGACATTGATCTTAAAGAGATAAAATTACAACAAGATGCGAGGATATTCTATTTTGATATTGAACCGGAACGGACGTTATATGTTGTCGCAATAACGCAAAACCATTTTGAGACTGATAAGGTTCGGCGGTAAAGTATCAAATTATTTTAAATGTTTACCGATGTTTTTACATTCGGTATATGAATGTGATGTTTGGCTTTCGAAAAAAAAGTTCTAACGTCGACAAACGGGCGGAGCAAATTTTAAAAAAATTCATGAGGTTTTCTAAAATAGTGCTGTCCACAGTGTCAATTTTCAAAAAGCTGTTAT
>OBEQ012241829.1_pt1 | contig 18165 bp, 18 predicted proteins | sample 1670901 | NCBI WGS metagenome assembly OBEQ01 (sample SAMEA104232315, study PRJEB22302) | groundwater metagenome | biome: forest; feature: aquifer; material: groundwater | place: USA | collected 2011-08-07 | depth 5.4 m
CCGGTTTCAAATCAACCAAGACATGCTTGCTCATCCCGTCCAAAATCTTCCGGGCGGGTATCAAACACGCGTTAAACTTACCGCCATGCTCTTGCGCGAGCCCAACTTTCTCATCCTTGACGAGCCGAGCAACTATTTGGATTTGAGCACGTTGATCCTGCTTGAAAATTTTCTTCGCGACTTCCGGGGCGGGTACCTGCTGGTTTCTCACGACCGCGAATTCTTAAAGCGCACTTGCGACCACACCCTTGAAATTGAGTCCGGCAAGCTCACGCTTTATCCCGGTGACATCGAGGAGTATTTCGAATTTAAAGAAGAACAACTTACGCGGAAACAGGCTGAAAACAAAAGTATTCGGAAAAAACAGGATCAGCTTAAAGAATTTATCAGCCGCTTCCGCGCAAAAGCATCCACCGCCTCGCGTGCGCAATCCAAAATGAAACAACTTGAGCGGCTCAAACTGATTGAGATTGGACATCGATCAAGCACAGTGCGCATTCATATTCCGCAAGTGGACCGCAGAGCGGGTATTGCTTTCTCTTGCGACCATCTTGCAATCGGCTATCCCGAAAAGGAGGTTGCGAGCGGGATTCGCTTTGAAATCGAACGGGGGCTGCATGTGGCCATACTGGGCGATAACGGCCAGGGAAAGACAACGTTTTTGAGAACCATCGCCGGCGACATTCCAGCTAAAGGAGGGTCTTTCCGGTGGGGATCGGGAATCAAGCTCGCTTATTACGCTCAGCACGTGTTTTCCTCGCTTGATCCGGAGGACACTATTTACTCTCATCTTTCGCGCGCAGCCCAAGAAGGCGTCAGCCATCAGGAAATATTGGCCATGGCGGGCTGTTTCCTTTTTAAGGGTGAGGATGTGAAGAAAAAAGTAAAAGTCCTAAGCGGCGGTGAGCACGCACGACTGGTCCTGGCAGGACTGCTCCTTTCAAAGAGCCAGGCACTCCTTCTCGATGAACCGACCAACCACCTGGATTTTGAAACTGTCGAGGCTTTGGGTCGTGCCTTGAAGAATTTTCACGGGGCGGTCTTTTTTATCAGTCACGATCGGACCTTTGTCAACCTGATCGCAACCGTTATTTTGGAATTGAAAAATGGAAAAGCAATGCGCTACCCCGGCACTTACGAAGAGTACGTTTATCACCTCGAACAAGTAGCCCGCGGCGAGGAAGAAGATCCCGTTTTGCATCCTGGCACACCAACGCCTCAAAAAGCACACACGCATGCCAACGTTAAGAATAAAGATTCCGAAGCTTCCGGTTCGGCCGAAAATGAAAAGCCAGACGAAGAACAGCCGAAAAAAGGAAAATTGAAATCAGAAATTACGAAGATCGAACAGCAGATGAAAAAAATAGAATACCGTATGAGCCATCTTGTTCAGGACCGCGACAAAATGCTTGAAGGTATGCGCAAGAACCCGTTTCACTATTCTAGAGAACGCAACGCCCGACTCAAAGATCTTCAGGTCCGCATTGAAAAGACCGAAGGCGAATGGTGCGTCCTGCAAAAGAAACTGGACAATTTGTGAAAACCAACACGGTTAAGATAATCCCTGCGTACCGGAGCCGCCTTCCTGGCGAGTTCCTAAAAGGTGAAGTTGAAGAAAATCGACTTTACCTTTTTATTTGATTTATAAAAAATGGGGGGTTACTCTATATCTGTGTTGTAACAAGATCTTTGACCTTGAGTTTGTCACATTTTGACTTTTTTTGGTGTCATCCTGAGGAGCGCAGCGACGAAGGATCTGAGATTCTTCTCCAGCCCTTGGCGGGATCAGAATGACACAAGAAAACAAGCCCCAATGAGAGGAATTTCAAAATAAAAACGGTTGGGAAAGCTTATCAGAGGAATTTTTATAAATAATTCGTAGTTCCAGGGCATTGTTGTATAATAGGGCAGTGCTTTGTTATTCTTTATTCAAACGAAGCACTTTGAGGATCAAGATCAAAACACCAACATTAAAAAGGAGATAAGATGGGATTTCAACAAGGCAGTGGTGGATTCGGCGGACGGCCGAGGGAAATGTACAAAGCAACCTGTGCAGAATGTAAGAAAGAGTGCGAAGTTCCTTTTAAACCGAGCGGAGATCGTCCAGTATACTGTCGGGACTGCTTCTCAAAGCGCAAGGATAGCGGCCGCTAGAAGAACCGGGCCTGTCCTAAGTAGTACGTGTTTTCCCGAAAGCGTGAGGGAGTGAATGTTAAAGAAAACCCACTGACTGAAATTCCCGTCTCCAATCCAAGAAAATTAACCGGGAAGAATCAAATCGGATATTCAGGATTTAGGAGAGTCCTGGATCGTTGCTGGCTGGGTGGATGTTAAAATTGTAAGTGAAAAGAGAGTCACACAAAAGCAGCTTGAGTCATAGCAAAATCAGGCTGCCCCCTCCCTTCTCTTTTCCTTTAATACCGGGGTCCTCTTTTGTCACGGAATTTGTTCGGGCCACGGCTGTCACTTCTGTCATCGAAACGCTTCGGAGGCTTTGCTTCCGAAACCGTAAGAGACCGGCCCATAAAAGCATTTCCGCTTTCGGCGAGTGCTTTTTCAGCATCGGCTACATTCGCCATTTCAACAAAGGCAAAACCTTTGGATTGTCCCGAATACTTATCGGTGATAAGGCTGACCGACTTTATCTCTCCATATTTTTGGAACAACGCCTGAAGATCTGCTTCGGTCACATTGTAGTTTAAATTCCCAACATAAAGCTTCGTCTGCATGTTTATAGCCCCTTTGGACTCTAATTTGAGCTTCTAGAAATCCAACAACTCCTAGAAGGTCGGGTGAAAGTCTGATATCAAATGTCAACTGAAGAACGACGGGAGAAAAGAGGTAGGAACGTTTTGAATGAACCAGCCATAAGCTTACAGCCTCCCCATTCTTCGAAAATCAGAACGGAGCTTAACATTTTTAAAGCTGCCATCCAACAAAAATAACTGTGGATCACCCTCCGCTAGAGTTAATCCATCGGATACCAGCTTTGAGAGTGATCCGGCGCAAAACCATCTCAACCCATGGCTTGCCAAGAAAGGGGGAAGGCCTATGAAAAGATGTCTCCTCCCTTTTTATTTTGATATAATCAAACCGAACTTGAGGGAGGAAATATGAAAACTGACCTAGGAATCTCAGAGAAAAATCGGATGGGCTGTATCCAAATTTTAAACCAGCTGCTTTCGGATGAATATGTCCTCTACACCAAAACCAGAAACTACCACTGGAATGTTACAGGACCTGATTTCAGCGAGCTTCACAAATTCTTTGAATCACAGTACGAAGAACTTGATGAAATCATAGACGAGACGGCAGAAAGAGCACGCGCTCTGGGCGGGAATTCTTTAGGGACTCTTAAGGAGTTTCTGCAACACACGAGTCTAAAAGAAGTGCCCGGTAATTATCCTGACGCGAAGAGAATGATAGGAAATCTCCTGACGGATCACGAGTCGGTTATTCAAAGCTTGCGAAAAAATCTAGCCGCATGCGCCGAGAAATATGGCGACATGGGGACCAGCGATTTTCTCACCGGCCTTATGGAACAGCACGAAAAAATGGCCTGGATGCTGAGAGCTTATCTCGAAGGGTGATCAAATCTTCCACCAAACTTTAATTTAAAGGGCCCCAACGAAGCACTTTACCAGGTGAAAACCGGGGTATAATCACATGGTTTTCGGAAAAATGAAGGAGGATCAATGATCGCGTTCTTTGTAAAAATTATCGTTTCTTCCGTCCTTATTGCTTTGAGTTCTTGGCTGGCGGGTAAAAAACCGGTGCTGGCGGGATTCATCATCGCCCTTCCTTTATCTTCGATGCTGGCAATTCTCTTTTCTTACTTAGAGTATAAGAATATGGCTAAGATTAATGAATTCGCGGTTTCCATTCTCGCTGCCGTACCTCTTTCTCTTTTTTTCTTTGTGCCTTTTCTTCTCAACAAGTGGCTCAAATTAAATTTTGCACTGACGTATCTACTCGCAATCGCCTGTGTGGGAATAGCTTTTATTTTGCACAACCTTATTTTTAAAAGCGGATCTCTTCGCTAATAAAGCCCGAGCCTCGCCTAAAATTCCCTTTTACGGTTCTTACCCTACAACGGTTGGCATGATGGCACACAGTCTCGTGATACTGATCGACCCGATGACTGATCTTCCCTTTTTCATGAAATTATCCGTCGAACTTCCTTCTCAGCGTCTTCGAGCGTTGTGCTTCGCTGCGTAAATCTGCCGGCTCTGACGATTCTCCTGATGCTCTAACCCTCTTCGCTCCCGACGAGAAAGGGATCCATCTGACCAAGCCTGTCTGCGATTCCTTTCAATCTTGGCTTCTCCCTTCTCAAGCTTTTTTGTCTCACCGGAAGTCAGCTGGCCGGAATGAATTCCCTGGGCAATACGAGCCTGCTGGTTTTCTTCTCTGCGAGCAATAGATCCCTGCGCCCCTGGAGCATGACGCTCATTGTGCTTCATAGCGTAAATCTTTCGGCTCTCCTTATCTTCTTCGTGCATAAGCCGCGCCTTTTCCCCGGCAGATAAAGAGCCATCCGACCAAGCTTTTTCGCGGTCTGATTCAATCTTTCTCTCCCCGGCTCCAAGCTTGACTGTCTCCCGCGCCGTTAACTGGCCGGAACGTACGCCCTCACCAATACGGTTCTGCTGCTTTTCCTCGCGTTTGACAATCGGACCTTCAGCCCAAGCATTAACCGTTGTGAAACTTATACTTAGCGAAACCAAAGAAACAAACAACCAACGTGTTTTCATTTTTGCATCTCCTCTTCTGCTTCAAAACCCATTTGAATCATACGATAAGACGTCTCAAAAACAAAAAGGTTTAATGCCAAAATCAAACTCTTCGGCAGGCCTGCATTCTTTAAGACGCCCTTTAGAAATCAAGCACCATGATGCTTACAACAAAAATTCTCTTGTCAATCAAGCTTTAATAACGATAATTGAAATTCATCCATTAGAAAGCGTTGGATTCTGAGAGGAATTTATGCAGCAGCTTCAACCGATTACGTTACTTTTGCCCGAGATCAAAGAACTTCTCAAAGAAAAGAATTACACTTTGCTCAAGCAAATCTTGCGAGACTGCAATCCCATCGGCTTTGCGGACTCCTGGTACAAGCTGACTGAAGAAGAGAAACTCGAAATTTTCAGACTTCTTCCCTCGGCAGCTGCCCTACGGCTTTTTAAGATCCTGGATGTGGACGATCAGCGTCATCTGCTTGAAAAGTTAAACGAAGAAAATATGACTCCTCTTCTGACGGATACGGACTCTCCCAACATCGCCAAAATCTTTCACAAAATGCCGCCCCGAACAGTCAACCGGATGAAAACCTTTATGAAAAGGCAGGAGGCGCTCGAGCATGTGAACCTTCTGATGAAATTTCCAAAAAATTCGGCGGGAAGTCTCATGCATCCGGAATTCATCAAGCTGTCCCCCAAACTGACTGCCAAGCAGGCCATTGCACGTCTGCAGGCCGTTGCCCGGCCCCATCATAAAGAGCATCTCTACGCTCTTTTTGTGACGGACGATGACGGAAAAGTAATCGGCTCCGTCGAATTGCAAGACCTCCTGGCGGCCTCGGAGGATGAAAAACTTTCGGAATTGATGAATTCGGTGGAAGGATTCAAAGTAAAAGCCCCTATGGATCAGGAAGAGGTCTCATCCCTATTCTCTAAATACAAGTTGAACTCCGTACCGGTGGTCGATGATGAAGGCCGTCTGATCGGCATTTTGACCTTGAAAGACATGGTCTCGATTGTGCAGCAGGAAACCACAGAAGATATGGCCAAAATGGTGGGAACTCGGGCTTTGGATCTTAAAGAAAGTTCCGTTCTGAGAACGGTGAAATATCGCACGCCCTGGTTGATCGTTACTCTCATTGGAGAATTGCTGGTTTCCTTCATTATCAAATCTTTCGAACCCATTTTGGCCAAAGTGATCGCGCTCGCCGCTTTCTCACCGCTGATTTCAGCCATGGGCGGGAATGTGGGTTCTCAGTCCGCCACCATTGTGGTTCGAAGCATCGCTTTGGGAGAAATCCAAAGCGTAGGCGAAAAATTCAAGACCATTGTGCATGAAGCGAAGGTCGGTGTGCTGATGGGCCTTTTTTACGGCCTCCTTCTGGGTGGGATCGCTTATGGCCTCTACGGGACGAGATATCATTGGCAGTTTGCGCTTTCAGTCGCTATCGCGATGTGGACCTCCGTCACTGTCGCCTGCACGATGGGAGCCGTTGAGCCGATTTTCTTTGACCGGATTGGAATCGATCCTGCGACGGCGACCGGCCCTCTGATCACCACCATCACGGATATTTTCACCAATTTTACTTATTACACACTTGCAACCCTTCTCCTGTTGCATTTGACAATTCCCGGGCCTGTGCAATAATTAAGTAGTCGCAGCTAAGTTTTTGTGTACTTCAACTAAATGACCAATTCCAAATGGCAAATGAATCGGGGAAATGTCAAATCAAGAAATAGGAATCTTTCATGGTTGGGATTTTCTTCGATTGATTTGGATTTTGCCATTGGGATTTGACATTGGGGTTTTGAGCTTAAGCCGATTCCGTTCATCCGAAAGGTCAGATGAAATGTTAACCAGTTTTTGATTGCTTACTTAGGGGGAAATCTCATGAAAACAACACCTTATCTTTTAATGGCAATCGTACTTTGTTCGCTGCTACTGATTCCCAATACCGTGAAAGCCGATGGAAAATATGGAAGAGACATCACGGTCAGCGGCAAGGTGGTTACTGCCATTATTGACGACACCACAGGCAAAGCTTATGTTTTAAAACCGGCGCATAAGGGCACCCCTTTGCCCGAGGCCATCAAGATGGGCGAGAAAGTTTCTGTCTTCGGTGATGAAATCAAGAAAGGCCATCATCTGTCTCTGAGAGTAGAAAAGGTGAATCAGCCTTCCTAAAAACCGGCGCATCCATCTGTGGATTCGAACAAAACCTCCGTCACGCTAAAAGAGTTTCTTCTTTACTTTCTTTACCTCGGGACTTTTGGTTTTGGCGGTCCCATTGCTCTTGTAGGTTATATGGAGCGGGATCTCGTTGAAAAACATCGGTGGATTTCAAAAGAAGATTATCTTGACGGCCTGGCATTAGCCCAGCTTGCGCCGGGTCCTCTCGCGGCACAGCTTGCCATGTATTTGGGTTACGTGAGAGCGGGCATTCTCGGGGCAACCCTGGTCTCAGCCGCTTTCATTCTTCCCTCGTTTCTCATGGTGCTTGCAATCTCCTGGTTTTATGTCCGATTCGGAGGGCTTCCTTGGATGCAAGCTCTCTTTTATGGAATAGGAGCCGCTGTGATTGGCATTATTGTCCGAGCCGCTTACAAGCTTATCAAGCTCACTCTAGAAAAAAATGTTGCCTTATGGATCATCTTTATCACCCTTGCCGTCGTCACGGCATTCACCCAATCTGAAATTGCCGTTTTGTTCATCCTCTCCGGCTTGATTTATATGGCCATCAAAGCATCCCCCTTTAAAAAAATGCGCGGAGGCTCTTTTCTTTCCATCCTGCCGGGGTTAACCCATCAAACGGGAACAGCCGCAGCCGCGGCGTCTGCCACAAGCCTGCATATTTTAGGTTTCTTCAGCAAGGCGGGCGCGATGGTTTTCGGAAGCGGACTCGCGATCATTCCCTTTCTCTACACCGGCGTCGTGAAAGAATACCACTGGCTGAATGAACGTCAATTTATGGACGCGGTGGCCGTGGCGATGATCACCCCGGGCCCGGTCGTGATCACGGTGGCATTCATTGGCTATTTGGTGCGGGGGTTGTGGGGAGCGAGTCTGGCTGCGTTGGGAGTCTTTCTCCCCGTTTATCTTTTCGTTATCATTCCAAGCCCGTGGTTCAAGAAGCACGCCAAAAACGTTCAGCTGAACGCTTTCGTGAAGGGGGTTACCGCTGCTGCGACTGGGGCCATTGCCGGAGCCTGTTTTGTCCTGGCCCAAAGAGCTATTGTTGATCTTCCCACCGCTGCCATAGCGCTGGCGGCACTTTTTCTTCTGGCGCGTTTTAAAATTCAGGAACCTATTTTGATATTTCTTGCCGGTCTGGCGGGTCTGATTTTTTTTCAGCGCTGAATACGGCGATGGAAAACGTCAAGGGACCTCGCTCCGCTCGGTCACCTGCCCATCCCGCCAACGGAACGGCGGGACGGGCAGGTACTGCTCCAGATACCCCCCGCCAAAGGCGGGAGGCATCCTCCGCTGTGAAGCGGTTTTAAGTTTCCTTATTCTAACTTAACTTTTGCAAAATGGGACGTCCGATGCAAACGGAACTTCCCCTCCCTTGATGGGAGGGGTGTAGGGGAGGGTGAAGACTTCATCCCCACCTAGCCTCCCCCATCTCAGCCAGAGGACTGATCCGTCCTTCGGCGGAAAGGGGGAGGGAGTTTTCGTCCATTTTGCAAAGATTCAGTTCTAATCTAAAAACGGCTCTATCCATTTTCTAAACAGCTTGAGCCCATCGGCAGGGACGAGAATTGGAAAATCGACCAGAGATCCAACACTGGGAGTCATGAAATCTCGCGTGTTCCAGGTGACAAATGCCGACACTTTCGCCAAATGAGCAGCGCATAAAATCATGGCGTCGCCTTGGGCCAGTTTTTGCGAAAACGCTTTGACCTGATCGGTCGTAGGAGGTGGCGCGATCTCAGGCACAAGATTTTTCCAAAGCTGACGGTTTTCTTGTATCAGCGCTGGAAATTTCGCGGCCAAAACACGATCGGACTCGGTAATGACTTCCTTCGAGACGACCATCCGGATAGCCCCAGCTTCGACTAACCGTACAAGCTCCCTTGCAGCACCTCCCGGAGAAAGCAAAGCCGCAATATAAACGCTTGTGTCGAAGAAAATCCTGCATTGAGGAGGAGCCATCTAGGAATCTTTGTGCCGGATTTTCTTCAAATCTTTCAGAAGACCCTCTAAGGTAATCCCCTTTTCATCAGCGGCTTTTATAAACCTCGCTGAAGTGGCTTCAAAAACAGACGGTTTGGGAGTTAGAAGAATCCCATCCCCCACCTTCGTCACTGACAATACGGAATCCTTGGAAAGATGCAAGGACTCCCGGATACCCGCCGGAATCGTAACCTGACCCTTTTCCCTCATACGCGTAACCATGGCCATTCTCCTACTTTCCTACTATTTCCTATTTTCCTACATAAATGTACCACGCCACGCGGGCCTCGTCAAGCGACAAACCCTTAAGCGGTTGATACCCCAAAAAGGTGCCCCTTCTAAAGGAATAGGGTTCAGGCATTCTATGTCCATTGAAGTCCGTGCGTTTGGAAGGGGTACTCTTGTCTCTCTTGTCCTCATTCCCCTAGGTAAGAATGTTTGACCAAAGGGTTGGAAAGCAGTTCCGGTCCTTTACCCTCCAGGCAAATCTTGCCCCCCTCGATCACATAGGCGTAATCGGCGATTTCCAGCGCCTTCCAGGCATTTTGCTCCACCAGAAGAATACCGATTCCGTTTTGATGGATGCGGCGAATCAGTGAAAACACCATCTCGACTAATTTAGGTGCCAGTCCCAGACTCGGCTCATCCAAAAGAAGCAGACGCGGGCGGGCCATCAGCGCTCTCGCCATTGCGAGCATTTGCTGTTCCCCGCCGCTCAGATTTCCGGCGAGCGTTTTCAATCGATCTTTAAGGATGGGAAAAAGCGATATCATTTCTTCACGATCTTTCTCTATTCCCTTGCCATCACGGCGGCTGTAGGCCCCCAGGTCAAGATTCTCTTTAACCGTAAGATGCTGAAAAACTCTTCTCCCTTCAGGAACCTGGCTGATTCCTAATCTTACGATGGCATCGGGCGGCAGATGTTCAATGGCTTTCCCCTCGAAACGAACGCTGCCTTTCGTAGCACGGACAATCGCAGAAACGGTCATAAGGAAAGTGGTCTTCCCCGCCCCGTTAGAACCAATGAGAGAAATAATCTTTCCGGCCGGGACTTTGACGTCCAGCCCTTTTAAAATTTCAATCTTTCCATAGCCGGAATGAAGGCCGGATATTTCAAGCATCTCTTTTCCCCAGATAGGCCTCAATCACCAGAGGATGACTCTGGATTTCTCTCGGTGTTCCCTCTGCGATCTTTTTCCCATAATCCAGCACGACGACCCGATCGGAAATCGGCATCACCACTTTCATATCATGCTCAATCAGAAGAATCGTCACCCCGCGCTCACGAATGGCACGAACAAGAACCAGAAGTTCTTCCTTTTCCTTAGGGTTCATTCCCGCCGCCGGCTCGTCCAGCAGGAGGAGCTTCGGATCCGAGGCCAAGGCCCGCGCGATCTCAAGTTTTCTCTGATGCCCATAAGAGAGATTGCAGGCCAGCATCTGAGCCTTCCCGCCCAGGCCAAAAAACTCAAGCCAATGGGCGGCATGCGCCCTCAATCTCTTTTCCTCTTCTCCCAGCCAACGAGGCTGAAAAAGCATATCCCAGAAATTCCCGCGGGCCATGGCATGCGCACCGACCAAAACATTTTCCAGCACGGTCATCTGTCTGAAAAGACGTATAGTCTGAAAGGTGCGCGCGATGCCCTTGACGGCAATCTGATAGGGGTAAAGCCGGTTGAGAAGAATATCCTTGAAGTAAACGGTGCCGCTCTCAGGAAAGGACAAACCCGTCATGCAATTGAACAAAGTGGTCTTGCCGGCTCCGTTGGGGCCGATGAGACTCACGATTTTCCCTCGCTCGACCGTGAAACCAATCCCCTCAAGGGCCGTCACGCCGCCGAATCTCTTGGTCACATTTTTGAGAGCAAGAATCGGAAAATCAAGAAAAGGGGTCACACCTATTTTATGCTTTTCCTTCATACTTTTGATTTTCAACCTTATAGGCTCAGTAAAATAGGTGTGACCCCTTTTCTATTCTATTTTCTACTTTTCTACGCAAAGGCTCACTCCTGCCTCGAACGGAATTCCTCGCGATGACGTTTCTCGGCGAGAATCCCCTGCGGCCTGAGAAGCATCATCAAAATCATGGCCGCCCCAAAAAGAAGCATCCGGTAAATGTCAAAGCCGCGCAAAAATTCAGGAAGAAGCGTCAGAACAAAAGCCCCCAGCATAACGCCCCAAATATTCCCGAGCCCGCCTAGCACAATCATCGCCAGAATCATCACCGACACCACAAAATCAAAACTGTCCGGAGACACGGTTCCCTGCTTGCTGGCGAAAACACAGCCCGCTATTCCCGCGATGAAACCTCCGATGCCAAAAGCCGAAAGCTTGGCCCAAGCCGGATTGACTCCCATGCACGCGGCGGCCGTTTCATCTTCGCGAATAGCCACCCAAGCTCTTCCCAGCCTTGAAAACTCAAGCCGTTTCAGAAAAAAAACTGCCGCGGTGATCAGAATAAAAACAAGAAAATAATAAGGTTCGGATTGCACGCCAAACGAATATCGGAAGGAAGAAAAACCTAAAGTGGGATGCTGAATCCCAAGCAGGCCGTTGGGTCCGCCGGTGAGGGTATCCAAATTGTTGAGGGCAATTCTTACAATTTCCCCAAAACCCAAGGTCACGATGGCCAGATAATCACCGCTCAGGCGGAGCGCGGGAAACACCAGAAGCATGCCAAAGAAAGCGGCCACAAACCCACTGGCAATCAAGCCCAGCCAAAATGGAATTTGCCAGTGCAAATTCAACAGCGCATAAGTGTAGGCCCCCACGGCATACAGGGCTGCATACCCGAGATTCAGAACGCCGGCGAAACCTACCATGACATTCAGGCCCAGGGCCAGAAGCATAAAAATACCGGCCGTGACCATCACATCAATGTGATAGGGATTTTTGTCTACAACCGGCAGGATGAAAATCGCGGCGAGAAGAAATATCAGGCCCGGATTTTTCAAGCGCGAAGGTCTTGAATCCGAACGGCGCTTCTTCACCCCTCACACCTTCTTCACGACCCTCGAGCCCAGAAGTCCCGAGGGACGAAAGAGTAAAATAAGGATAAGAACGAAAAAGGCAAAAACATTTTTCCATTCCGAGGAAAGGTAGCCGGCTCCCAAACTCTCTAAAATCCCGATGAGCAGTCCTCCCACCATAGCGCCGGGAATATTTCCTATTCCTCCCAGAACCGCGGCCGCGAATGCCTTCAGACCCATCAGATAGCCGTCATGGAAATTGATGGTGTTGTAATACATGCCGAACATCACGCCTCCCGCTCCGGCAAGAGCCGAGCCAATCAAAAAAGCAAGTGAGATGATTCTATCGGAATGAATTCCCATCAAGCGGGCCGCGGTGAAATCGTCCGCCAGAGCGCGCATGGCCTTGCCGGCCTGAGTGTTCTTGATAAAAAGATGAAGAGAAATCATCAAAACAATAGAAGCCGCGGCAATGAGAATTTGCAGATTGGTGAAGGTCACGGTTCCCCAGGAATAATTCTGGACCTTGACAATTTGCGGAAAACTTTTGTCCGAAGGCCCGAAAATCAGCATCACCGCATTCTGGAGAAAAAAGGAAACTCCAATGGCCGTAATGAGCGGGGCCAGACGCGGAGCGTTACGAAGCGGGCGGTAGGCAAACCGCTCAACCGTCACTCCCAGCGCGGCGGTGCCAGCCATCGACAAAACAAGCGTCAAAACCACGAGAGGGGATCCCGATGGTACGGAAGAAAAATGAGACAGCAACCCGTAGATGAGAAGTCCGAGATAGGCTCCCACCATAAAAACTTCACCGTGCGCAAAATTGATCAGCTGAAGAATGCCGTAGACCATGGTGTAACCCAGCGCGATCAGAGCATAGATCATTCCAATCGTCACACCATTTGCGATCTGCTGAAGGAAAAGATTGCTGTGGACATTCATCCGTAAAATGATTTACTCATTCGGCAGGACCTAAATAGACCAGCTCCCCTTTTTGCACTTTGAACATGCCGATAAACTGATTCTGATTGTCTCCCTTTTGATCAAAGACGATTTCTCCCGTGACCCCGTGGAAACTCGGAATGGTCCGGATCACTTGAAGAACAGTCTGCCGGTCTTTTTTCTGGGCCTTTTCAATCGAATGGATCAAAATATTGGCGGCATCAAAACCATACGCCGACCACTGCCCCATCGTTCCGTACTGAGTCTCATAGGCCTTAACGAATTCCTGAGCGCTCGAAAGTTTTTTCATATCACCGCCGACCATGGTGGTGTAAGTGCCTTCAGCAATCTCGGGAGTAGCAATTTGGATAAAAATAGGAGTGGCCAGTCCATCCCCGCCCATGAAAGTCCCCGGCATATTCAAAGCCCGCGCCTGGCGCACAAGAAGCGCTCCTTCCGGGTAAATGCCCCCAAAATAAATCAATTCGGGAGAAAGAGGTTTGATTTTGGTGAGAAGCGGCGTGAAGTCCTTGTCCCCCTGAGTGATTCCCTCGTGGCCCAGAATTTCAACCCCGATCTTCCTGGCCTCTTTTTCAAACTCGTCTGCCAGACCTTTTCCATAGGTGGTTTTGTCATCAATGATAAAAACTCTTTTTACTCCGAGTTTGCCCACCGCGAAATGCGCTCCGCGCGGGCCTTGAACATCATCGGTTGCGGCCACGCGGAAAAAAGTTTCAAACCCCTGACGGGAAATTTGCGGATTCGTGGATGCAGCGGTGACCTGAACTATTTTCGCTTCATGATAAACGGCCGAAGCCGGTTTGGTGCAGCTCGAATTAAAGTGGCCCACCACCGCCAGCACCTCCCGGTCCGCCACAAACTTTTTTGCGACATTCACGGCCTGGGCGGGATTATGCTGATCATCGAGCGCCAGCACTGCGAGCCGATAGCCGGCCGCCCCTTTTCCTTTTTCATTGGCCTGCTGGACCGCAAGCTCCACGCCGCGGCAGGTGTCAATGCCAAGCTGTGCCTGATCCCCGGTCAGGGGAGCTGCGCACCCAATTTTGATGATAGGGTTTTGATTGGCATCTTGGCTGCAACCGGCAAGAAAAAGCAGAACCACCAAAAATCCTAGACCCTTACGCCAATATTCCTGTGCCAATTCCCTAGCTCCTTTCAACTCTTGCTGGTATGGCGATATCTTACTTCAATTTTCGGGTTGGAGAAGGAAAAAGTTAATCGAAATTGGAGAGATCCTCGCCTCGTTTTCTCAAAATACCTCCTTCGGCAAGATAAGAAAATTCCAAGATAAATTTGCATTTGAAAAATCCATCGGGTATCTTTTGTATATGATTCAGCTTAAAAGGCTGAAACCGCTCTTTTAAAGCTCGACGGTCTGAATCCTGTACCGAAAAAGGCAAACCATCCGTAAGAATGGGACGTCCGCCACAAAGCATGGCGGACCCGCCGCGATTGATGGCGGGCAAAGCCGCGGATCGAAAGACAGTTGTGGGTTAGAAAACGGCAAGCTGTAGTTTCCAAATAGCCTCCAAGCCGAAAGCCTATGACTGCACTCGATAGCCGGGCTGCCGGAAATTTTTAGTGTGCTCAAAAACCCATTTTCGAAAAAGCCTTCTTTCGGGAATGGGTTTTTTTATTAAGAGCGAAAGATTCTGCACTCAGGAGAAAAAAGATGTCAAAGAGCAACTACCATTACACCAGCAGCGGGAAGAAAAAATCGTACTACCTGCGCCCTTCTTACGCGGCGCCTGCGATTCCGTTTCCTTTCGATTCTTCGATTATTCTTCCTTTGTATTTTTCCCAGAAAAGAAAAAGTCACAAATAACCGTTCCACCAGGCTTCCCATTGCCTCGGTTCGGCCTCCAAAATAAAATTTTCCCCTACTTGCGCTCCGCATTTCATGATATTATCGCGCTGCAAGGAGGATGAGTCATGACAAACTCTAAAAAATCCGCATCTCCGAAGCGAAACGGTCACCTGTCCAACACGGCGAAATCTGAGATTTCATCCCCAACTCCTGCAGGTTCGGAACACAAACAGGTTAAAGGAAAGCCGGAGTCATGGGTGAATAAAATTGATTGGTTTGGCGAAAACGCCGGTTAGCAAGCCGAATTTCTAACCAGCAGGATAAAAATTATATTCCAACCTTCCGCACTGTTACCTGCTAGGCTGGCTTTTCTCTTTTTAAAAACAGAACGGCACCGGGAAACCCGACGCAGGTCTTGCGCATCAAAAATATTTCCTATTTTCTATGCAAAAAATGAAAACAGCTTTCTACCTCTTCGTATTTCCGATCGGGTTGATATTCTTATCCTGTGTTTCTCGTTATCCCTCCCTAGGACTTTTAGAAAATTACGCGCTTCTGAGGGAGGGCGCCTGCTTCCGGCAAGAATACGTTGATCCAACGGCCCATTTTTCGAAATACAAACGGATCAGAGTTAAACCTGTGAATCTTGAATTTTTCGACAAGACCGCCAAATTCAAGCTGGGATTCGGAGAAGTTGAACGGCTGGGATCTCTCTTAGAAATTGAGCTCAAAAATCATCTTAGTAAAAAGTACCGCGTGTTGGGCCCCAATGAAAAACCTGATAGCCAAACTTTAATCGTCGAGCCCGCTCTTCTTTACGCGCGTACACCGTCCTGCCTGCTGAACATTCTAACCATCATTCCCTTGACTTCGGCGTCCGCCGCTTTCGAGGTCAAACTTTCGAACAGCAGCACCGAAAAAATGGTCGCTCAAGTGGCTGAAGAGAGGAAAGGGCCGAGCGATTTCTCATCCGTTTTTCCCGGACCCTATACGAGACACGCAGAGCTCAAAGCCATTTTCAAGAAATGGTCCAAAAACCTAGCTGTTTTTCTTGAAAACTGCACCCAGACCAACGAGTGAAGGAAACCGTGGAAAAAATCGAATTGATTCAAGGGGACATCACCCAACTGAAAGTTGACGCCGTGGTGAATGCCGCCAACACAACCCTTCTCGGGGGAGGAGGCGTGGATGGTGCGATACACCGGGCGGCCGGTCCCCGGCTTCTTGAAGAATGCCGAGCGCTGGAAGGGTGTCCGACGGGAGAGGCCAGAATCACGAAAGGATACGAGCTCCCGGTGAAATTTGTGATTCACACAGTCGGGCCGGTGTGGATGGGCGGGAGCAAAGGCGAAGATGAATTGCTTCGCCGCTGTTATCAAAATTCCATGAAGCTTGCCGAAAAACAAGGAATCCGTACCTTTGCTTTTCCCTCCATCAGCACGGGGGCTTACCGTTTTCCCATCGAACGAGCTTCGAAAATCGCCGTCGAAACAGTAAGCAAGTGTCTCGAGGAAATGCCTTCCATTGAAAAAGTTTTCTTCGTCTGTTTCAGCACCGCCGACTGCGAAATCTACCGAAAAAATCTATGTTTGCCTCCCGGACAAACTGGGCATTAAGCACCAACCCAATATCTCTCCGCCTCGAGGAGATACGCCGATCGGGCGTTAAAATCATCGACCTCACCGAATCGAATCCAACCCGCTGCGGGTTTCAATATCTCAAAAAAGAAAAATGGTTGTCCTATCTCGCGGATCCAAAAAATATGATCTATGAACCGTCGCCGGCCGGTTCACCCGAAGCGCGCCAAGCTGTTTCCGACTATTACGCCAGAAAAGGAATTTCTGTGAATCCCAACCGCATTTTTCTCATCGCCAGTACCAGCGAAGCTTATTCTTTTCTCTTCCGTCTGATCGCCAACGCGGGAGAACGCATTCTCGCCCCGCGTCCGAGTTACCCGCTCTTTGATTTTCTGGCCGCCTTGAACGATATTGAGCTGGACCCGTATCCCCTTCTCTACGACTCAAGCTGGCGGATAGATGTTGAAAAATTAAAGCCTCTGGCGGGCCCCAAAACTAAAGCTATGATTCTCGTCCACCCCAACAATCCCACCGGTTCATGTCTGAAACATTCTGAATTGAAGAAAATCAACGCCCTAGCCAAGCAGCACGAACTGGTATTGATTTCCGATGAGGTTTTCTCGGATTATCTTTTCGCCGCCGACCACAAGTTCGTCTCAAGCCTCGCCGGAAATTCTCCCGTTCTCACTTTCACCTTGGGAGGAATTTCAAAAGCCCTTGGCCTCCCTCAGATGAAACTCGCCTGGATAGTCGTGAGCGGACCGGAGAACTTGGCGAAAGGAGCCACGGAGAGATTGGAAATCATTTTAGACACCTATCTATCCGTGAACACGCCCGTCCAGCGCTCCCTGCCTGCGTGGTTTTCCTTTCAGAACGAGATTCAAGATGAAATCCGGAGCCGGCTCAAGGAGAACAGGCAGTGCCTCACCGAGCACCTTGAACATCACACCTGCGAAGACGGGAACACCAAGTTCCCGCGAGCGTGTCGGAATCACCGGATGCCGACCTGCGAAAGTCTTCACTCTGAAGGCGGGTGGGTTGCGGTGCTCAAAATCCCCCGCATTCGAACGGAAGAAGAATGGGTGCTCGAATTCCTGTCGAAAGATCGTGTTTATGTTCATCCCGGATACTTTTTTGATTTCGAAGAAGAGGCTTACCTGGTTTTAAGCCTTCTCCCCCCGCCGGAAATTTTTGAGGAGGGCATCCATCGGATTTTAAGCCGGATTGAGAAAACGGTTTGATGATCAAAATGAAAGGTGACTGTCACCTTCTATTTTAACCTCTCCCCGCGGAGTCGAGTAGCCCAAGGGAATTTCACCCCCAGGCTCTCACAGATCCGTACGTGAATCTCTCGATTCATACGGCTCTTATCATCCAAACCATTAAACGAAACCAGCCTGCCAGTGAGCAAACAAACGGGGATCCCGTTCCATAATTTGAAGGATCCACTTCTCTGCTTGCCGTTGACGATGCTTGAATCGTTTGTATTTCCTTGTTGGAAATACCAAACGGTTTTGCTTGATTCATTGGCTCATCCCACTTTCACGGTTGACCAACGCTTCTAGCTTGGACGATGTAACCCCTTCGCTCCGTCTCTACTTAAGAGACATCCTCGCTACTGCGAGTTACTCCGTCCCTATACCCTGCATCGGTACTTTCATCTTTACGGGGACTTCCCGCTTTGGACTTTTCCCTTCACATCAGGGCATAAGTTCTCACGTTCCGCATAAGAGCCTTGAATCAAGTTCACGCCACCTTCATGCCGGACGCCATCCAAGCGGTAAACAGGTTTCCCTTGGACTGATTCTGGATTAACGCCGTTTATTCCAGTTTTGACGCCGCCTTACCCTATCGACACGTCATCGAGTGGATCGCTTTCGCTCGTCTCCTTGATCGATACCTGACATGATCTTGTCATGCCTTTTCCTTAACGTTC
>OBEQ010529043.1_pt1 | contig 18161 bp, 14 predicted proteins | sample 1670901 | NCBI WGS metagenome assembly OBEQ01 (sample SAMEA104232315, study PRJEB22302) | groundwater metagenome | biome: forest; feature: aquifer; material: groundwater | place: USA | collected 2011-08-07 | depth 5.4 m
GGAATACGGCTGGCAAAAGATTCCGATGGACGCCCCACAATTATTGGAGTTGAAATACGTAAAACGTAATGAACTGGAGTCAGCCATGTTGGCGTTGGCTCAATGAACAATCGACCCGGACACGACTAATCTTGCGGGACCCGCCCGACCCCACATTCCCCGCGTGAGATGCACCGCATCCCACCCCCGTACCGCACTGGCTGATGTCATAAAAATTCTCCTCGCAATACCAGTATCGGCGATGCGCAAAAAAAGTTGCTTCAGCAGCGATCAAAAAACAACAACCATTACAACTCAACTACTTACCATCCTGATCAACTACTTAGGCATTGGGGACAGTCCCCAATGCCTAAGTAGCGATTATTGCAGGCGCAGAAAAAAACAAACGCCCGCAGCGTGAGCCGCGGGCGTTTGCAATGCTCCAATAATCAATCAGTCATCATGCGTTCTCTAATGCACCCTTCCAGGTATTACAGGGGCTCACGTCGCCCCCTCCACCGGCAAAGCCGGATGGAGCCTCCCCCTCAGCGCCGCACGTGCGGCTGCAGGGGCGTTACGCATTCTCCAACGCACCTTTCCAGTCCAACGCGTCTTTTCTGGAAAGGCGGATTTTGCCGGATTTGCTGTCGATTTCTAGCACTTTCACAATCACCTCGTCGCCTTCGTTGAGCACGGATTTCACATCGGCCACGCGTTCGTTGGCGAGCATGGAGACGTGAACCAGGCCATCGGTGCCGGGGAGAATTTCCACGAACGCACCGAACTCAACAATTTTCTGCACGATGCCGCGATAGTATTTACCGATCTGCGGCGTGGCGGTGACGGTCTTAATCATCTTCAAGGCCATTTCGCCCGCGGCCTGATCGACCGCAGCGACATGCACGGTGCCATCTTCCTCGATGTCGATCTTCGCACCGGTCTGATCCTGAATGCTGCGAATCATTTTTCCACCCGGTCCGATGAGTGAACCGATTTTTTCTTTGTCAATTTTAATCGTGCTGATCTTCGGCGCAAACTGCGAGACATCGGCGCGCGAAGCGGCCAGCGACTTGTCCATTTCGCCCAAGATGTGCAACCGGGCGACGTGGGCCTGCGTGAGCGCTTCCCGCAAAATCGTTTCGGACAGTCCGGCGATTTTAATATCCATTTGCAACGCCGTGACACCTTCGCGCGTTCCAGCGACCTTGAAATCCATGTCGCCCAAATGATCTTCGTCGCCCAAAATATCGGTGAGGATCGCGTAGTCCTTGCCTTCTTTAATCAGGCCCATCGCCACGCCAGCCACAGCGGACGGGATCGGGACGCCGGCGTCCATGAGCGCGAGACTCCCGCCGCACACCGAGGCCATCGACGACGATCCATTCGATTCCAAAATTTCCGAGACGATGCGCACGGTGTACGGAAAATCCTCGGCGGCGGGCAGCACGGCTTTCAACGCGCGTTCCGCGAGGGCGCCGTGACCAATTTCGCGACGACCCGGACTGCCGGTGCGTTTGACTTCGCCCACGCAATACGGCGGGAAATTGTAATGGAGCAGGAAACGTTTGTAGTACGAACCCGTCATGGCGTCGATGAGTTGCTGATCGTCGGCGGTGCCGAGCGTGGCGGTGACCAAGGCCTGCGTTTCACCGCGCGTAAACAGTGTAGAACCGTGCGTGCGCGGCAGCAAACCGTTCTGGATACTGATCGGGCGGACGGTGACGTAATCGCGACCATCGACGCGACGCTTTTGTTTCAACACCATTTCGCGCATGAGGTCGTATTCGCCATCGGCAAATAATCCACCGACCGTCTTCGCCAAACCGGTGGTGTCGCCCTCGGGAACAATCGCGGCAATGAGCTCCTTCTTCACGGCCGACAACCGATCGTGGCGCGCATGTTTGTCTTGCACAGTGAGCGCCTCGCGAATTTTGCTGTACGACAGATCACGCACCTGGCCCGCGAGCGTTGCGTCTTTGGCGACGGGCTTGACTTCCCATTTCGTCTTGCCGCATGTGCGCTGCAACTGTTCTTGCGCGTCGAGCAGGACTTGCATCTCGCGATGCGCGAACAAAATCGCCTGCAGCATTTCTTCCTCGGGCATGCCCTTCGATCCACCTTCCACCATAACAATTGCGTCGCGACTACCGGCGACGATTAAGTCGAGATCGCTGGTCGCCATTTGCGAATTGGTCGGATTGCACACGAGTTTGCCGTCGATGCGACCGACACACACGCCCGCGATCGGACCCAAAAATGGAATGGGCGACAGCGTGAGTGCAGCGGACGCGCCCGTCATGGCCAAGACGTCGGTCGCATGTTCACCGTCGGCGGAGAGCACGGTCGCGATGATCTGCACTTCGTTATTGTACCCTTCTGGGAACAGCGGACGCACGGGGCGATCGATGAAACGACTGGTTAAAATTGCGGCTTCGCTCGGACGACCTTCGCGTTTGAAAAATCCGCCCGGAATTTTTCCGGCGGCGAATGTTTTTTCGACATAATCCACGCTCAGCGGAAAAAAGTCGATGCCTTCGCGCGGCGATTGTGTGCCGCAGACGGTGACGAGCACGATGGAATCGCCACAACGCACGGTGACGGAACCGCCCGCCTGCTTCGCCATGAGTCCGGTTTCAATCGTGTAGGTCTTGCCTGCAAACTGTACTTCTACGGTGTGTGACATAGTCACTCCTTAAGAGATGATGCAAACGACCGCACCCCGGGGGCTCCGGCAGCGGCGGTAATTTCGCATCGTTGTGTGTGGGGGAGAGATGAACTGGAAGGCTCACTGATAACTTTTTTGAAACCCCACAGGGTGGTGACGCCTCAAAGAAATTATCAGTCGGGTTGCATCTACTCGTGGGCTCCGCCCCCGTCCCCCCGAAATCAAGAGGATCACGCGACTGGCAAAGCCAGATCGCGCTCCCTCCAACTTATTACTTCCGAATGCCCAAACTTTCGATGACCTTTTGGTAGCGCGTGACGTTCGTGCGGCGCAAATACGCGAGCAGCTTGCGGCGCTGACCGACGATCTTGAGCAGACCGCGACGCGAGCTTTGGTCTTTCTTATGTTGCTCGAAATGAGAATTGAGCTGCCCAATGCGGGCCGACAAGAGCGCAATCTGCACTTCCGGTGACCCGGTGTCGCCCTCGTGAATGCGATATTGGTGAATGAGCTCGCCTTTAGGATTTTGTGTTTGTGCCATAATGTCGCGGACGCTTAGCTGGCTTGCGCAGGGTTGTCAACCCTGGGATTGGGATTTTGTGGGTCGAGGGGTCGGTGGGTCGGCGGGTCGATGGGTGTGTAAAATGGAATCGACAACTCCAAAAATATGTGTAGAATGGAGTTATGTATTCCAGAATGTTACCCATCCCGAAAAAGAGTTTTTTTCTGTTTGGTCCGCGCGGTACGGGAAAATCGAGTTGGGTGAAGACCACCTTTCCGAAAGGACTGTATCTGGATCTGCTGGAATCCGATCTCTACACCGACTTACTGGCCCGGCCCCAACGACTCGCCCAACTCATTCCGAAACATTTTCACGACTGGATTATCTTAGACGAGGTGCAGCGTATCCCGGCACTGCTGAATGAAGTGCATCGACTCATCGAGCATCATCACTACAAATTTATTTTGACCGGTTCCAGTGCGCGATCGTTGCGCCGCAAAGGCGTGAATCTGCTGGCGGGGCGCGCCCTCACCTATCAGATGCACCCGCTGACCGCCGCCGAGCTTGGTGCAGATTACGATTGGCAACATTCCGTGCACCATGGGCAACTCCCCTGCGCCTACACCGAACGCGACCCAACGCGTTATCTGGAATCGTACGTACGCACCTTTCTGCGGGAAGAAGTGCTGCAAGAAGGCCTGACCCGCAATTTGGGGGCGTTTACGCGCTTTTTGGAGGCCGCCAGTTTTTCGCAAAGCAGCGTTCTGAATATTTCCGCGGTCGCCAGCGAATGCAGCGTAGAGCGCAAGGTCGTCGAACAATATTTTGGGATCCTCGAAGACTTATTGCTCGCCACGCGCCTCCCAGTCTTCACCAAACGCGCCAAGCGCCGCATGATCGCGCACCCAAAATTTTATTTTTTTGACGCCGGCGTCTTTCGCACCGTGCGCCCGATGGGCCCGCTGGACCGTCCGGAAGAGGCGGATGGCCCCGCCCTGGAAACGTTGGTGTTGCAGGAATTGCGGGCGACGAACGATTATCATCACTACGGATACGCACTCTCGTACTGGCGAACGTCACATCATACGGAAGTGGATTTTGTCTGCTACGGCCCGCGCGGCATCAAGGCCATTGAAGTCAAACGCACCACGAAAATTTCTGCCGCGGATCTCGCGGGCCTGCGCGCCTTTCTGCGCGACTACCCCATGGCCCAAGCCTATTGCCTGTATACCGGCGAACGCCGCCTACACGACGGCAACATCGAGATCATCCCCATTCCGACGTTCCTGCAACAATTACCGCAAATGTTGGCCTAAAAAATATTTCAAAATCGACGCAACTTTTTTTGCAGGGGGCCGATACACACAGTAGATTGTTGTGAAAGTTTTGGCGCAGGACCAACGAAAGGCAGGCAAAATATGTACGCAACACTGCGAACCTCACCCGCCGTACTGGCAGGACGACTGCTGGCGTGCAGACCGCGAGCACCGGCTGCGTACAGCGCTGAGCGGTTGGCAGACGTTGGGATGAAGCATTACGCGCAGCTCCAGAAAAAACCCGCAGAGCTCGCGACATTTCACACCACATTGTGGGCACCGCCGAGCTTATTGGAAAGTGGCGCCTATACAAATGAAGCCGCGGAACCGCCCATCGGTGCCAGTGATCCATTCAGCACCGCGGATTTTTGCGCGGCGGTGGTCACACTAATGACCGCCAGTGCATCAAGCGACGACACCGTGCGGGCGGTGCTAACCATTAGAGCTGGAATCCACGCGTATTTGCGCACTGCCGACAACGCCTCCTATTTTCACACAGTAATACCCACCTGGTGGATCGGTGCCGCCGCGCTCTTGCGTGTCGTTTCGCAAATGGAATATACACCCGATGGACCGGTCGATTTTTCGCGCATTCGTTTTGGCGATTGCCCGGCGGCGCTCCTACAAGCCGCCCTGTCGCGTTCCGACGGCAGTAATTTTGAATACGCCTCGTTTGAGGGACTCCGTTTACCCTGCACCAATTTCCGAGGCGCATTCCTGCGGCACACCGACATGACGAGCGTTGTATTGAACGGCAGCGATTTTTCCGGTGCCGATATGGTTGGCGCCCGATTGGCCAGCGCACAACTCACGGACGTCACACTCCCACGCACTGCACAGCGCTTGGCCGATTTGGAAAGCGCCATCGATCTCCAAACCGTGCATTGGGTCGATTGATGCGTGGAGGGAACCTTAAACGTGCAACCTACTGATTCTGAAGCCAACAGACCCCCTCGTTTTGGCATGGCCTGCGGTGGCGAGGGGGTACTGTCCAGAAAACATACATGTCCGACATCTGGACACTTTTTTTGCGGGAATTTCGTCTGAGCTCACGCACAGTGCACTTGGGGCGTGGCACGGCATGTGCAAAACGCATCAACATGACTTGGCTCACACGACCCCTAGGGGAAGGACTTTGTTATCACGTGCGCGTGCAATGTAACAATCGGTCCTTCCGATTTGAAACATCGGAAGACTTTGAACGGTACATCGCATTGCTCTGGGAGGTTCGAAAAAAACACAATTTTCTCCTGCATCATTTCACGCTCATGCACACACACGTCCATCTGATCATCACAACACCAGGCCCGATTTTGCTCGATACCATCATGCATGCCATCAACCAGCGATATGCCGCTGATTATCATCGACGACATCAGCGCTGTGGGCACTTCTGGATGAATGCGTATCGATGTTCCGTCATTGATACCGACCTGTACGCGTGGACGTGCATGCGGTATCTGGACCGCAACGCACTACGAGCCGGGTTAGTGCGCGACCCGGCGGATTGGCCTTGGTGCGGCTATAATTTTTACGCGCACAACGACTCACACTATCCTCTGGATCCGCACACTTCGTATCTTGCGCTGGCGGAGACGGCCGAGACGAGAGCCAATTGGTATCGAGATTTCGTCACACGCCTACTCGCCAGTGATGAACAGCGAGAAAAAGAATGGATTACATGCGCTATGAATCTGTATGGAGATCGCGCACGATCAAAATGTAAAAAACGGTAAATAGTTGATAATCAAGACGACAGACCCCCTCGTTTTGGCATGGCCTGCGGTGGCGAGGGGGTGCGCGTGGCACGCTATTTTACCAATAAAATCCGCGCGCCACGCGGCGGGTGCGGTGGGCGGTGACGGCCGATATATCTAATGTTGCGTGTTGGATGTGATCGTTGCACGCTACGAACGCCGCCGACGGACTGGCCGGATCGACGAAACCTGCGGCGCCGGCGGTGGGGTTGCCGTCGGGATGTTCGGCGGCCGCCCAATCGGCTATCGCCACGCCGCAGCCGAATTCGTAGGCACGCGCGGTGGCCAGTGCGTTCCACAGCGCCCGCGATTCCGCGCGCGCATGTTCACCGGCCACGGATTGCGTGGTGATGCAGATGAGTTCGGGGAATTGCCCCGAAGCTGATGTTCTGTGCCGATGGTCCGACGTGCCGACGTGCCGATGTTTATTTCGGAGGGTGACAGATTTTGTTTTTACAATCGGCTCGTCGGCACCTCGGTACGTCGGCACGTCGGCACAAAAACAATCGCGCCACAATTTCGCATCCCACGCGTCGGCGCAAATCATCACGCCCACGCGCGCGCCGCGCCATTCGAATGTTCCGGGACAGAGTGCGGGCTGCACGCCGCGTTCGACTTCCACACCGTACGGATGTTGCTTGCCGTACCACGCGCGCACGGTGCCATCGGGTGCGACAACGGCGCCCAGGTTGGCGACGCCGCTCCACGTCGCCGGCGGATTTTTTCCGCGCAGATTTTCCGGCAGCGCGTTCCAGGATTCTGCGGTGGTGTGCAGCGAACCGCCCACAATCACGGATTGCGTGCGTGCGGCGTTGACTTGCAACCAGCGCAAATACGTCACGACATCGTCGCTGCGCCACCAGAGTTCCGGCAACACGATCACGGATTCATCGCGCACATCCGTCAACAATCGCGCGATCGTCGCACAATTCTCGGCATGATGTTCACGTGATAATTCGGGTTGAAGAATCGTGATTGGGAGCAACTCACCACGCATACTCACCGGTCCGATAAATCGCGAGGGCGATTTTTTCGCGGTTGGCGCGCAGATCGTAGGGAACGTATTGCAGAAAGCGTTTGGTGGCGCGGTAGAACGGCTTGAATTTTTCGGCGTTGCCTTCGGCGATGTCGGCCAGCGCCTGCCGCGCCGACACTTTGAGCAACGGCAGCTGCCGCGCGAGATAACATTCGACCATGAGCGCTGGAATTTGCGCGTGCGCGGGATCGGACTTCAACAATTTCAACACGCGCGACATGGCGGAATCGGCGACGTACGCGGCGATTGCCAAATCGGCAATGTGTGCCATGACCAACTGTCGTTCCTGAATCGCCGGACCGTACGTGTTCACGGCAACGCCGCCAATATACACGACCAATTTTTTGAGTTGATTGATTTGGTCCTGCCAGATGGCGAGCGGGGCCGCGGGATCGACGTGCGCAAACCCTTCGCGCAGGCCGTCGAGAATGCGACTGACTTCACCAAAAAAATCGGGGCCGCCCTTGGCCATGCGTTTCATGATCGTGCCGGGAATCAACAGACGATTAATTTCGTTGGTGCCTTCGTAAATCCGATTGATGCGATTGTCGCGATAGTAACGTTCGGGCCAGTAATCCTGCAAATAGCCGTACCCGCCGAAGAGCTGCACCGCTTCGTCGGACATGGCGGAGAGCGCCTCGGAGCAAAAGACTTTGGCAATCGACGCGTCGATCGCGAGCTCTTCGGTGATGGTCGTGCACTGGCGATACGCGTCGGGCGTGTTGAAATCGATGGTGCGGTATCCGGTGTCGAGATCGCCGGCGTAGCGATACACAATCGATTCCACCAGAAACGCGCTGATCGCCATCTCGGCAATTTTTTGTTGCGTGAGTTCGAAATCGGCAATCGCCCGCCCAAATTGCTGACGCTCTTTGACATACTTTACGACGATTTGAATGAGGCGTTTGCACGAGCCACTCGTGGCCGCGCCCAATTTCCAACGACCGACATTGAGCGTATTAAACGCAATCTTGTGACCTTTGCCAACCTCGCCCAATAAATTTTCGACCGGCACTTTCGCGTCTTGCAAAATGAGTGGCACGGTCGAGGAACCATGAATACCGAGTTTCTTTTCTTCGGGACCGTGCGACACACCTTGCATCGTGCGTTCAACGAGAAACGCCGAAAACTTTTCGCCGTCGACCTTCGCAAACACGGTGAAGAGATCGGCGAAGCCGCCATTGGTGATGAACATTTTTTCGCCATTCAAAATATAATGTTTGCCGTCGGCGGTGAGCACGGCCTTGGTGCGCGCGGCCAGCGCGTCCGAGCCGGCGTTGGCTTCCGTGAGTGCGTACGCGCCCAACATTTCGCCGGTCGCGAGTTTCGGTAAATATTTTTTGCGTTGTTCCTCGTTGCCGTAATGCAACACGGGCAACGTCGCGATGCCGGTGTGCGCCATGACGGCCACCATAAACGCGCCTTGACCGGCGATGCCTTCGGCCACCACGGTCGCGGCGATTTTTCCCAACCCCAATCCGCCGTACGTTTCGGGAATTTCCACCATGAGCAAACCAAGCTCGCCCGCTTTTTTCATGAGCGTGGGCATGGTGCCCGGTGTTTTACTTTCGATTTCGGCATCGCGCGGCAGAATCTCGCCTTCGATGAAATCGTGGCTCGTCGCGCGCAGCTGCAATAATTCGGGCGAGAGTTCTTCGGGAATAAAGACGTCGGACGCGCCGACGGGACTCAGTAGAAAGCTGCCACCTTGAATGGGAGTCGTCATTTATGTTTTCGCCTTGTGGATTTTTTCGGTGAGCACGGGAAGAATTTTGAAGAGATCGCCGACAATTCCAAAATCGGCCTTGGTAAAAATGGGGGCGTCGGGATCTTTGTTGATGGCGACGATGTAGCGCGAGGTGCGCATGCCCGCCAAATGTTGAATTGCACCGGAAATACCGCACGCAATGTACAATGTGGGATTCACGGTTTTTCCGGTTTGCCCCACCTGATGATCGTGACCTATGTATCCCGCATCGACCGCCGCGCGCGACGCGCCCACACTCGCACCCAACTCCTGCGCGAGCTCGCGCACAAATTTAAAATTCTCGGCGCTGCCCAACGCGCGACCGCCGGAAACAATCAGCGTGGCCTCGGTTAAATCGATTTCGCCGCGTTCGGCGGTGACGACTTCTTTCACGAGTGCGCGCATCGGGCCGGGATCGGCGGTTTCCACACTCACTTCCGCAGCCGCGCCACCCGCCGGATTCGGCACGCCAAACGCGTTCGCGCGGGCGAGTGCCATTTGCGGCGAGCCGTTCACCACACAATCGATCAGTGCCTTGCCAGCAAACACCGGATGCCGCGCGACCAATTTTCCGTCGCGGATGTCGAGCGCGACGCAATCGGCGACCACACCAGTTTTCAGTCGCATGGCCACACGCGGCAGACAATCGCGCCCGAGCGCCGACGCGGTCGCCAGCACGATCGACGGCGCGAGTTTTTGAATCGTGTGCGTCAGGACGTTGGTCACACCATCGCTATTGTAATGGGATTCCAAGACGGCCGCGTCGAGCACGGTGAGACGTTTCACGCCGTGCGAACCTAACAGCGCGGCCGCATTCTGCGCAGCTTTCCCGATGACGACCGCATGCACATCGGTTCCCGTGGCACTCGCCAACGCCACGGCCTTCGCCGCCAGTTCTTCCGAATAGCGTTTGAGTTGCCCCGCGTCGTGTTCGCAAATGATGAGGATCATATGTTTTGCCCTTAAGTCCGTACGTCCTTATGTCCCTGCGTCAAAAAAAATCCGTCACCTTCCATCAAAAGACATAAGAACGTAGGGACGTACGGACATAGGGACAAAATTAAAATATCTTCACTTCATCGCGCAGCCATTGGACTAACTGGGTCGCCACGTCTTCTGGTTCGCCGGTGATTTTTTTTCCGGCGGCGCGTTCGGGCGGTAGGCTGTAGCCGGTAATCGCAATGCGCGCCGTTTCGCCGTTCAATAATTCGGCGATATTTTTTTCGACGAGCGGTTTCGCCTTCGCCTTCATGATGCCGGGCAACGAGGGATAGCGCGGCGCGTTCAGGCCTTTGTCGCACGCCAACACCAACGGTAATGGGGCCTCGATAATTTCAGTAAGTCCGCCGCTACTCGCACGATGCACCGTGACGGTGCGACCGTCGGCGGACAGCACCAATTTTTCAATCGGCGCAATAATCGGCCAACCGAGTTGTTCGGCCACGCCGTGCATGACTTGGCCGGCGTCGTCGTCGACCGCCTGTTTGCCGCCGAGCACGAGTTCACATTGTTCAGATTTGAGCACCGCAGCGAGTGCGAGTGCGGTGGTGTAGGAATCGACTGCCGCGCCGTCGGTGTTGATGCGCACCGCACGGGTCGCGCCCATGGCGAGCGCGGTGCGAATCGCTTCCACCGCGCGCGCAGGACCGGCGGAAATAATCACCACATCGCCGCCGCCGAGTTGTTGTTGTAATTGCAACGCCGCCTCGACGGCAAATTCATCGTAGGGATTGAGCACCCACTTCACACCGGTTTCATCGATACCGCTGCCATCGGCCTTCAACACAATCCGCGTGGCGGTGTCGGGCACCTGTTTCACCAGCACAGCAATATTCATGATGTTCCCCCGAGATCACGCATCGAGTAACATGATGGGGAGGTGATGGGCAAGGAATATGTCCTTACGTCCCTACGTCCTTACGCCAAAAAATCAGATCCAACACTTTCCATTGAAAGACGTAAGAACGTAGGGACGTAAGGACAGAGGGACAAAAAATTATATTCGAATCACTCCATCAATCCCCTTCGGAATTTCACGACCGAGTAATTGCAATGTGGTCGGAAACACGTCGATGGTGCGCAGGGGACCTGCGGTGAGTGGCGCGCTGCACACAATCGGGACGTGCATATGGTCGCGATGCAAGGATCCGTGCGATCCGCGATGTTCGGGGTGTTCGTGGGCGAGCCGCAAATCGTGACCCGGCGCGGCGCTCACGACGACGTCGCCGGTGCGCGACGACGTGAATAGATGTGCCAACAAAAATGGACCGTCGGGGTAGCGGCTGTCGATCGTCTGTTGCAAACAGTCTTCGCGCGTGAAGCAACGCTCGGTGGGATGCGCCGCATCGAGCAACTGCAGCGGATCGCCGGTGAGCGCGCGATAGGTGACTGTGTTGTCTGTCAGCGAAATTTCTGCGGCGCCTTCGCGATTCCAGACGCGCACGGTGCCACTGCGCGCGCGGGCCGCCAGCAGATCGACCGCGGGTTCCGCCGCCAAATCCGTGAGCACGCTGCCATGATGTTCGGCGAGATATTCGTAATCAACCGTTCCCGCCCAACCGTCGCGATGACGAAAATACAGATGCGTCATGCCGTTGCCCGACATGAGATTTGCCACCTCGCAATTACGACGATAGACGCGCGGATAGTAGAGCGTGCGCAAACCGCGCGCTTCGAGAAATGTATTCACACAAAAATGTTCGCGCGTGGCGGTGAGCCCGTGATCGCTGACAATCCACCAGAGCGTGTCGTCCAGTTGACCTTTCGCGGCCAAATCCGCGGCGACGAGACCAACGGCGCGATCCACACTTTGATAGGCACTCAGGGTTTTCGCACCAAGTGGATCGTCGAGGTGACCATATTCATCGATGCCGGGAAACACGACGAACGCAAATTCAAAATCGCCCCGCACGACCGTGCGTAATTTTTCCGTGGCAGCGACGTCGACGAAATCCCAGCGATCGGTGAGATGCGCGTAATACCAATACCAGATGCGCATCCAGGCGGTGACGTTGTGCGCGCGCGTGACCCCGCGACAGACCGCATTGAAAATATTGTAGCTCTGCGGCAGCAGCGCAAAGAGCGTGGCAATGTCGGCGCGCATGTCGGGATTGATGCGAAAGGTTTCCAGCCCAACGTAACTGCGCAAACCGGGTCGCCCCAAAAACGGATTCACGCCGAGCACACCGCGCCAGTCGTCGCGGTATTTTGATTTGTCCATCCAGCGAATGCCGGGGACATTGCACGTGCCGGGCAAACACCCGGTGAGAAACGGCATGTAGGCAGGACCGGTCGTGGAAGGAAACACGGTGACACCGCGCCGATACGCGCCCGGTTGCACAATATGCCGCGCAATATTCGGCAACGCCCCTTGCGCAAGCAACTGCTCCATGCAGTCGGCCCGCGCACCGTCCGCCAGAATCATGATGCAACGTTTGTAGTGCATGATTATTTCTTATGCATCTCGTCGAGTTTTTTTTCCATGCGATGCACCAACTCCGGATACCCGTCTTTGGTGATGATGGTGTCGAATTGATAAGCGTAATTTTCCACAAGACTCGACCCATCGACGATCACGTCGTAGATTTTCCACCCCCCGCTCGGCGCGCGGCGGACTTTGTAAAACAGTTCGATCGTAATGTTGCGGGACGGGACATGCACCGTGGTCTTCACCTGCGCGCGCTGTTTGTCGGTGCCAAGCGCCGTATCACCCATATAGCGCACCGAATACACTTCCTTCGATTTGGAACGTTGCTGCCCTTGCTCTTTCGACGTGACCGCCTTTTCCTCGAGCAACGAGGTCATGAGCGAGACGAGATGATCCTGCTCCAACGCCGTACGCTCGGGCCAATGCGAGCCCAGCGAAATGCGGCACAGTTCACGAATATCGAAGGTGCCACCCAAAATTTTTCGTTTGAGCAATCGATTATGCTCGACGTCGTCGGCGCTTAAATGATCGCCGGTGCGATAATCGTCGAGTTGCCGATCGAGTTCTTTGATGGCTTCCGTGGGCGTTTGCGCCAGTTTGACTTTGCGAGCCGCCTCGCTCTGCAGGCGCGGCGCCACACTTTTTTCCCAGACCGAGATGGCCCACGTCGTGACGCTACCACCCAGCAGCACCACCGCCACGGCCAACGCCATCGTCAACACACTATTTTTATTGCACCGCATCGGGCACGACTCCTGTTTTTTCTGCCAACTTGGCGACCGCGCTATCCCATTCGTACACCGATTCAAAATATTGGCCGCGCGTAATCAAGGTGAGTTGCAGCGCATCGGTGAAATCGCGATTCTCGCCCACGCCGATGTCCATATTGCTCTTTGTTAAAAAGAGCAATCGTCTCGCGACCGATTCGCTCTCTTTGGCGCGCGTGACTTGTGCCATCGCATTTTTTGCATCGAGGTACGCCTGCTCGACTTCCAACGCAATCCCCGCCTTCGCCATGTCGCGTTGCAAACTCACCTTGAAAAATTCATTCTGTTTTTTCAAAATCCGCGCCGCGCCGCCGTGCGGGTCCCAGCGCCCTTTCAACTGCAGCCCCACACCGCCGCGCGAATAATTGAACGGATTCGTAAAATCGTCGGTGGCCGTTAAACCGCGAATCGCACCCACGGTACGACCGATTTCGAAAAAGGCGCCCAGCCCCACATCGGGCAACATTTTTTTGCGCTCGAGTTCATACTCCAATCGCTTTGCTTCCACACCGACCTCGACCAAATTGGCGTCGGGGCGTTGGGAGAGCGCGCGGTTGATGTACGAATCGAGTGAAAACAACTTCATCGGCACCGTTTCGAGTGCGCGATGCGCAATACCGATGGCGGCGCCGGACGGCAGCCCGAGGTTCGTCCGCAGCGCGGCCAACCCCAATTCCTGTTTCATGCGGGCCTCGGCCAACTTTTTTTCCAGTTCGGAACGCAATGTCCGCAGCCGCAATTTATCGATCGGGGAGAGTTTGCGATCGAGTGCGGCGAGATCGTCGTCCGACGTGCCCTCGGACGCTGCAGACGGTGCCGCCGCAGCGGGCGCGTCCGGTGGCGCGACGGCGTGATCCTCGGCGGAAAAATCCGGCTCCGTGTCGCCCTCCACTTTGTCCGAAATTTTCTCGATCGCCTCGATCATCAGATTCGAGAGATCTTCCCCGAGTTGCAATCCATAATAAATCTGTTGCACGCGCGCCACGGCGGTCGCCGATTCTTTCAGTTTCTGCACCCGCGCCGCGACCACGCCCTGTCCCGCCAGGCGCTGCGCGATGCCGATTTTTCCAAAACCGGTAATCGGTAACGCCACCCCGACTTTGGTCGCATTGAACCACGACACGTCCGCTTTCAATAAACTCTCGGTGGCGGAACCGACATTTTGGGGGACCGGCGCCATGCGATATTCGTAATCAAAGACCGGCCACCAGCGCAGATGCGCTTCGTCTGCTTGTGCCTTCGCGGCCCCAATGCCGTAATCTTCGGCGAGAATCTGCTGATTGTTTTGCAGGGTGAGGCGAATGCAGTCGTTCAGTGAGAGCCGCTGGACGCGGCCGTGCTGGCGATCGAGCGGCGAGACTTTGATCTGTGCGCGCACCGACGCTAAAAACGTATCGCGCTGTTCATCGGCCCGCGCCAGACGTTCTGCTGTGCCAAAAAAAATCGCGATGACGACCCCCCACGCCGCCCATCGCCCGAATAATTCGCGCATAAGAGGCGCTCGCATAGCAAAGCGCCGAATGACGAGCAAGGGATTACTCTCGTCCGACGTCCTTACGTCCTTACGTCCTTACGTCCCTACGTCCCTATGCCAAAAACAAATCCGTCACTCTCAATTAAAAGACATAGGGACGTAGGGACGGAAGGACGTAAGGACGTAGGGACGTAGGGACGTAGGGACGTAAGGACGCAGGGACATGCGGACAATATTTACAACTTGGCCGACGGTTTAATCGGCAAGGTGAAAAAGACGTGGCTGCCGGTGCCGGGTTGGCTTTTGAGCCAGATTCTGCCGCCGTGCAATTCGACGACGCGACGCGAAATAGCGAGACCGATGCCGACCCCTTCGTGCGTGCGCGCCATGCCGCCGTCGGCTTGCACGAACCCATTAAAGACCGCTTCGTGTTGCGCCTTTTCGATGCCAATACCGGTGTCGTGCACGGCGATTTGCAACATGTCGCCGGAGCGTTCGGCCTCGACCCAGACTTTGCCTTTCGGTGTGTACTTGATCGCGTTGTCGAGCAGATGTTGCAGCAAGCAACGCACCCACGTCACATCGCCGTAGACCGACGGCATATCCGCGCCAATCCTGATGTCGACGTCGGTGCCCTCACCGGGCCGCAACGCCGCGCGCACCTCTTCCATGAGTTTATTCAAATTAATCCGGCGCACTTCCAAACCATCGCGGTCCGATTCGAGGCGCGCCAAATCGAGCAGCGCATTCACGGTGCGCAACAAGCGTTTGCCCGAGTCGTGAATCATGCCTAAAAATTGGCGCGATTCGTCGGGATTCAAGACCGGGCCTTGCTCGATTAAATGTTCGGACAAACCAATCACGCTGGTGAGCGGCGTGCGCAACTCGTGTGAAATATTCGCGAGGATACTCGATTTGAGTTCGGCCAACTTGACCAACTCGACGCGATACTGCGCGACCGCTGCGCTGAGGCTGTCGTTTTGAATCGCCAGCGCGCATTCGACCGCAAGGCGATCCAGCATACGACATAAATTTTTCGGGTAGAGATTCCCCTCGCTGCGCGGTCCTAAGTTGATGAGCGCCACCAATTCGCCGCCCAGAAAACAGGGCACACAGGCCTCGGCGTGAAACTGCACGCAATATTGCAACCCGCTAGTTTTTATTTCCGCGCACACTGGATCTTCGACCAACTCGCGCCGCGTCACCGTGCGTCGGGTCTGTTGCAACCACGTAAGGAACCCGGAAATATCACCGACCTGAAACGAACCGGGTCGCGTCCCGATGACCTCGCGCAACAAATAGCGCGGTTGCTCGCGGCTGCGCACCAAGAGCGACGCGCCGTCGGTGTTGGCCTGGCCCGCGACGAATTGTAAAATGGTGGAGAGCAGTGTACGCCCGGGCGGCAACGCGGTGAGTTGCGAAAGCAATGCGCTTAAAATCGCGAGTTCATCGGGACCAGACGATTTGCCGCGCAATCGATTCCACGCCGCGCGCAAACGACTCCCATGTTGCACGATGAGCCCGACGCACAACACACCAACCAGCACGCCCACGCCCGCCGCGTACTGCACCCAGGTAATATGCCAATGCGTCAGATCCATGCGTGCCCCGCTTCTGCGCGGATTCGAAAAAAAGTGCAAGGAGTTTAGAGTTGCCCTTGTGTCCGTATGTTCTTATGTCCCTATGTCTTTGAATGAATGGTGACAGATTTGTTTTTTTCTGGCGTAGGGACATGCGGACATAGGAACGTAGGGACAAAAAGGGAGACTCTCATGGTGAAAGCGGGCGACTTCGATGTGTTGGGGTATTTGTGGGAACAGATGCCGAAAGGTCCCGACGACGATCATATTACGTACTCGATCGCCGATCTGGAATTGCTCTGGCAGATGGGATTCGTCGACACGGAACAATTCGATCTCGACGCCTGGCGCGCCGCGTTTGCACCGTTCCGGCGGGCGGAAGGATATTTTCTGCTCGCCCGTCCCGATTTTCTGGCGCTCGATCGCTATCGCTACAAAGGCGAACTCTACGCCCCGTTCGACGCCACCCTCATTAATGAAGGCCAATACACCGACGAAGGATTTCAGGAGTTGGTCGATCAAAGTATCGCGCCGTCGTGCAGTCTCGCGCGGGCCGCATTGCATGCGCACGTACTACGCTGGGCCGCGACGATGCGACTGCCGAATAATTTACTGCGCGTGAGCAAAGAAATAAAAATCACGATTGGAAAATTGTTGGAAGAATCGCCCTCGCCGCTGCGGCGCATGGAATTATTGTTTGCGCACCTGTTCGAACAACGCGTGCGTGATTTGAAAAGCGGGAAAGTGGCACCGACACCGGCGACGCTGGAACAATTCGCGCACACGCAAGCGTCGACCTTCAGCATGCTCTCCACACACGAGGATGCCGCAAAAACCGCCGCCTTGAAAAAAATCGAGAAATCCCGCCCCGCCGATGATCGCACGCATCCGCCCCGCGATGGCGGCACGCCGGGTACACCGCTCGCAAAGATTCGGCGGAGTCGCCGTGGGATGAGGGGATGACGCAAAGACGAGGGACGACCGTTCGCGTTGCTCACTGGGACGAAGGACGAGGGACGAAACGACAGTGACTGTTGTTGCCGTTTCGTCCCTCGTCCCAGCGACTGTAGGGAGCGGTCGTCCCTCGTCTCTGCCGTTACGGCAACTGCAACGCCCCAGTCATCTTCACGACCACTTTCGCACCCGACAAAAACGGATCGGCGAGTGCGTTGCCGGTGGGATTTTTGCCGAGCGTGGTTTCAACGCCGAGCGTAATTTTTCCGCCCGACAGCGGCGTGATCGTGGTGAGCGTGAGTCCAGTCAACTGGAAATCCACGGGCGCGACGGTGCTGTCGAGTGCGTCGATGGTCATCGCCGAAAAATAGAGTCGCACGCGGAAACTCACCTCGGACAGCGTGAGCGCGGCGCCGTCGAAGGTGCCGTTCGCGACGACGTCGTCCACACCACTCACGGCGAGCGAAATCGCCGAGAGCGGTTTGCCTTCCAGCGGTTCGCCCGGACCATTGCCTTGCACCACAAAGAGCGCGGTCGGAAAATGATTCAGGTCGATGCGCGCCGACGACCCGTCGATCGTGATCGGCAGCGGTCCCGAGAGCGGTGCACTCACCGCCCCTTTCATAATACCCGGCAACTCGATTGCAAAATCGCCCGTGAAACACGCCGTCGTTCCGCCCGCGGCGCAGGTCCCCGGCTCCGAACTACTCCCGCCCCCGCCGCCACCACTCGCAGAAATTTCCCCATTCGGTCCCGGCGCCGTCGTTCCAATCAACTCGACTTGCAACACACCTTCTTTCGGGAAATCGAAGGTCATGACGAGGAGCGCACGGTGGACGACAACAGCAAGGGCGTCGCCGGTCGCCAGTCGCCGGGGACCGGTTACAGCAACTTCAAGTGAACTCACTGCAGTAACTGGCGACCGGCGACCGGCGACCGGCGGCGACGCGAAAAGCA
>OBEQ012035705.1_pt1 | contig 18161 bp, 5 predicted proteins | sample 1670901 | NCBI WGS metagenome assembly OBEQ01 (sample SAMEA104232315, study PRJEB22302) | groundwater metagenome | biome: forest; feature: aquifer; material: groundwater | place: USA | collected 2011-08-07 | depth 5.4 m
TGCCAATATTTACCGAAGCGGACAAATGCCGGAGGAAAAAAGCGTTCGGCAGGAAATGAACCAGATCATTAAACGAAAAGAATCCGATCCGGAATTGCGGAAGGCCCGTTTAAATATTTTAAAACGTATCAAGATGGAAAATTTGGGAGATGCTTATGCGGTCAGCAAGTCGGCATTCTTGCGTGACAGTTACAGCAATGCAAACGACGTCTCTATTTTGGAGCTTTTGCAGGCCCATCATCAGATGATGCCTGAAGAGATGGCCCAGGCTAGAGATTTTTGGCAAAGAATTAAAAAGATCCTTAGTCCCGAAGAAGCAAGGGTTGTGGAGTTCCGTATTTATGGGGCGACTGAACCTGAAATTCCGGCAGAGAATGTGGCTGTCCTGAAAATTTTGGACGATTTAAAAGTTTCAAAAGAAAAGGTCCAACGCCAAACGCAAAAGCAAAGACAAAAAGAAACGGCCAAAATTGCGGCGGCGCTTGGTTTGAGCTCTTCGGATGTCGAACGGATCGAGCAAAGAGCGATGCATAAAATAGCCCATATTGCCGCCGAGTGGATACAAGATGGAAATCTGGATATTCATGATTTGGATTTAAAAAAATACCTTTTGGATGAGGGGACGAGTTTCGAAGAAAGGGTCGCAATGCTGGCTTCTCGTGAAGGTCAGATCGTCACTCCTCTGGAAATAATGTCGGAAGGTTTTACCTTTGCCACCCGCCAACAGGAAGAGCGCCTTTTAATCCTTAAATATTTAGAGGAATTGCAAACGGAAGATCCCCCAAGTTACGAGGAATATGAAAGTATTCTCCGTGGCAGGGAAAAAGAAGTCATTGAAATGTTTCTGGCCGAGCCCCAGCAACAGGTGAGAACCATGAAAGCAAAAGTTAATTATTCTCACGAGACTTTGAGGAAGACTCTTTACCGTGCGTTTGGAAAGGCGGTTTATTTTGCCAATGTCCGTCAAAAAGGGCCGGCCAGTCTGGAGGCTTTTTATTGGGAAGCTCTAAAAGAGACTCCGCTTGATTTGGCTAAATGGGTGCAAGTTGCACGGCTTCTCCGGGAAAATCCGTCTTTATGGCCTGGGCTTTCTGAGAAAGACTTGAAGGCTCTGAAAGGTTTTGATGAAAATGATTCCCGGAATTTATTAACATTTTGGGGAAAACAAAAATTTAAAGAGAGCGTTTCTCATACAGGTCGTCTGGAATTGCGGCTGCCCTCCGGTGAGGGCAGCACAGGCAAGAAATCCCAGACTGGTCGTCTGGAATTGCGGCGCTATGAAGAAATGAAAGCCGCAGTGAAAAAAAATCTCGATGAGACGCCTGTTTTTAGTAACGCGATCCGGCAAGCTCTTGAGGAAATTAAAGCCGCTGTGGCCCAAGCGCGGTTTGACGCAGCCAGGCAACTTTTGCAATCGGTGATGGCGCAATTAAAAGAGGAGGGCTTGTCCGCCGATTCTCCGTTTGTCCAAAAAATTTCGGCCGCTTATCAGATTTTGAGCAGCCCTTTACCCCGCGATGAAAACCAGGCGCTTTTTCAGCTTTGGTTTACCAGATTTCTGGATTTAACGCCTCTTTTGGAGAAAGATTGGGAAAGATTGAATTCGGACCTCAGTGAAATCCAGATGCTGCGATTACGTATTGACCTGTATGCCCATTTTGGGGAAAGAGTAACTGTCGAAGAACAAATTCGGAACAATATCGAAAGATTGAATGCACTCATTCTAAACCGTATCCATAGTCGCAAAGAGCGCGAAAGGCCTGTTGAAAAAGGGCGTTTGGAAATGCGGCTGCCCTCCTATGAGGGCAGCACAAGCAAAAAATCCCAGACTAGTCGTCTGGAATTGCGCACGGTCCAACCGAGCTGGGCGCTGGAAGAAATTTTTAGCCGCATCAGGGGACGCAACCTTTCCGCGGAAATTATCAGGCAATTTTCTTATCCCGCTCTTTTGGAGCTGGAGGAGCTTTCGCATCATGGAGATAAAATTGATTCAGAACATCCGCTCAATGCGGAAAACGAAGCTTTGATCCGCGAACAAATCCGGGCAAATCCATTCAACCGGATTGCCGAAATTCTTTCCAAACAAGAGGTCTCTGAAAAAGAAGCCGCTGAAATTTTACAGTCCATGAAGGATGAAAAATTTAAATCGAAATTCAAATGGCAAGAAGCGAAATGGCTTTGGTCTCTTTTGTTGGCGCGGGACCACTTCACTTTAAAGGAAAAGTTTTTGCCGGTCATTGCTGAGTTGGAACGCCGCCTGCCATTACTCAGCGAAGAAGCTGTTTATGCTTATGATCGATATGCCTATGACACACTCATTTCCGGGATCGAAACACTTAGAACCGCTTCTATGCTCACGCCCCCCCGATTTTTGCTAGCTCAGCAAATGGCTCATGTTTTTTATTCCAGAAAAGCTTTGGAGAATTGGCTTGAAAACGTAAAGGCAAAACGCCCGGAAATACCCAAGACGATTCGAGAGCTTTTGTCTTTGGCCCGCATGGGATGGGAATCTGAATTTGCAGCCAGGCTTTATGAGGACCGCGAAATGATAAGAGAGCCGGCGGTTTTGACAGCGCTTGCCGCAGAAATTTACAGAAGCAGGCATGGCGATGATGCCGAGCAAGTGTTTGGAGGGGTCCTTCAAATTATTGAAGATGAATATAAGAGACTTTTTTTCCCTTTGATCCCAGTGCCGGAGCTCGGCCCCCGTGAAGCGCTTGACACAGGATTGAAAAATATTCGCTTGGCCCAATTTAACCGGATCCTCAGGCGGATTATTAAAGATAACTCCGGCTACCGGAACGAATTTTTTACGGATGTCTTAAATGGTAGCCGTTTTTCTCAATTATCGATGGAAATGATCAATGCTGACCACGCAAAGCCTGCCCTTGTCGGTAAACCGGTGTTTGTCCCTCTTGATTATTTATTTAGCAAAAAAAGAAGACGGATTTTTCAGGAGATTGTTAACGGCATGCAGGCTGCCGCAGTCAAACATGCCTATGGTTTTCCCTTGCGCAACTCGGAAATTACTTTATTTAAACAAGCCCTTCCGGGGAACGGCGCTATTTACACCATACGGTTTACAAAAATCCCTTCCGCCGACAGGCAAGAGCTTCGAATCAGCGTTGAAGACACCGGGGACGAACGCCACGAATTGCGCGATATGTCTAATATCCCGGAAAAAGACAGGCTTTATTTCCAAAGACAAAATATTCCTTGGCGTTTATTGGACCGTGAAGCACAAATTTGGGCCCTTCAGGAGTTAGTCCGCGAAGTTCAGATTGACGAGCCTAAAATACAAAACATACGAGATCTGCGCCAACGCCATTTTCGTGAAAAACCCGTGACTGCTTTGAACGGAAGGACTTTAAACGGACTTTATGCTCGCTATGAAAGGGACAAAAGCAGGCCAAAAGATACGATGCCTTTGCATTTCATGCTGCAAAAGCTGGGCGTTGAAGTCGCTGCATTACCCACCGAGATTCAAACGCTCGAGGAACTACGAAAAGCTTTGTCTTTGCCGGATTATGAAAGAAGTAAAAATAGAGTGGAACAAACATGGGGAAGGCTGAGTCTCAGTCTGCAAAGAGAACTTATTGAAATGCTTGTGCAAAAACAAAAGCCCGGCAAAGAGCCGCGTGATTTGGTGAAAGAGGATTTTAGGACCCATCTGGATGATTTGGGAAGTCTCAGCATGTGGTTGCGTTTTTACAGGAAAAAAATGAAAAAGGAAAAAATCGCAAAAACGCCGCGATGGCTTTTGCTGGAATCGGCTGGTTATCTAGAAAAAGACCTTCCTTCTTTTGCTGCTATCCGGTCGGGCAAGGATTTGGCGCGGCTTCTTGATGCCAAGGCAGTTTTTTCAATCAATTGGGGATATCTGCTTAAAAAGAAAGCAGCTGTTTTGCGATCAATGGTCCAGGAATTGGCTATTACGGCTTTTGGGGATGCTTCTACGGAATCTCTCATCAAACTCGGGACTGCTCAGTATAAAAAAATGGTTTTACCTTCTTATAGCCGCCCGCTTGATAATTTTTATGATTATTTTGAAAAGAAAGCTCCTATGGGCAAATCGACGCCGCGTTATATCTTGGAAACGCTCGGCATGTTTTTAGAAACACCGCTAGCGACCGAGGCTTACGGGCTTGAGATGATCCATTCTTTACGCAAAAAAGGATTGTTGCAAGCAGGGCAAAGCAACAGCCTTTGGATTGATTTGCCCAGAAGTACTCAACGCGCGCTTCTGCATGAATTAGCAGAAATGCTTCAACAAAATAAATCTCCTCAGTTGGAACAACTGAGTACTACAAATTTTCAAAACCAGAGCCCTAGTCTGGGCCGTCCTTTATGGGGCATGCTCAACCATTATTCAAAGACGCCTTTTGATATGCGGGCCTTTTTGATTGATTTGGGATTTTTTCAAACTGCGGAATCCTTGAAAGGCCATCTTGAAAAAATTGAAAAAGGTTTTCGAGTTTATCGAAGCGATAAGAACAACGATCTGTTTTTTGTTTCGGAGAAGAACTTTTTTTCTTTTTTGACTGAGCAGGGGAAGCGCGGCATTCTTTTGGATTTCGCATCAATAAAACGGGAATTGAATCTTGCCTTGATAAGAGTTTCCGTAGCAATCAGAGAAAAGAAAACCCCTGCCCTTGAAAAATGGAAAGAGGCTTTGGAGTCATTTCTTATGATTTTGGATACTGTCGAGTGGATGCCCCAGTATTTTTATGAAGCGGTTTCCGGGCTCACGAAAGAAGAAGAGGTCCTTCCGTTAAGAGCATCCCGGGATGTCGATGCCCAAATATTGGTTTCGCTAATGGAGCGCAACAGACTTGCCTCTGAAGCAGCCGACCCAGAAAAAATATTTGCATATATCCGGGATTTTCAGCAGAACCGCAAGCCCGTTGAGGAAACCTGGTTTCAGATTCAGAAGATTGGGAGCGTAAACCCAGGACCGCTTCTGGAAACCCTGAAATCTCTTTTCCGGGACCCTAACCCCGAAAAAGAAAAAATCATCCGGCCTTTTCTCCGGAATAATCAGGACGCGGCGCAAACCCTATTAAGGGATTTGAAATTTAGGACGTACGAAAAAGAATATAAAGCGGCGAGAGCGGAGCTCCGCGGTGAATATGTCCATCATGATGCGGCAAAAGAAATGAAAACTCTTTTGCGTTATGGATTTTATTCAATCTATGATGAAAATAGCCCTAAGGAACAGCGCGACCGGGTCTCGAAAGTCAGAGAAAGATTAAAAAGGAAAATTTCCGAGGCTGAAACGAAATTTCCAGATAAAAAAGCAGCATGGAAACAAATCGATGCATGGACCGACGGTGCCTGGGGCCGTGTTGCGGCCGTTGTTCGTGATGTCCAGCATGTCAGCAAGGGCAATGATGATTTTCTTTTAAGCGCCGAGCAGGAGGATGGCGGGGTAAAAACCTTTTTATTTGCGGAAGAAATGATGGAAGGCCTTCCGGGGGAATTTGCCGTAGAGTTTGCTTTTCAAGAGCTTGCGTTAAAACTTCTTCCATCAACGGAGCTTTCCATTATTCAGCAAAAACTGTTTCTAGAAAATTATACTTTTGAGATTCAAAGAACAAAAAATCGCCTTTCTGACCGCATTCGGAGCTTTGTGCAAAAACGCATGTTCCCGTCAGGCCTCGAAGAGATGCTTGGCCTTCTTGCTCAAATCGAGGTGGAGAGCATTGCCACTGATCCAAAGGACCCGCATTTGAGTCATGAAAGTCTTTTGCGATACGCTAAACAGTTCGAGCCGCTTCTTTCTTCATTGACTTCGGTAAGCACCTATTTGAGGGAGAATCTTGCCAAGCCGCTCAAAAAGAAAAGGGAGATATCTTTTGAGACGCTTACCGAATCGATGGGGAATCTCGGGGTTTTTGAATCGCTCATGCGTGATGTGATCGATGAAATGAGAAGAAATCTTCTCGACGCCGATTTTGATGTGCTCAGAGAACATCAAACCGAATTTTTTGTGCTTTCAAGTATTTCCGCCGGCCAACCCTGGTCGCCTTGGCTAAAAGAAGAGGCCGATCTTTTTAACCAAGAGATGGAAGCTTTGGTGAATTTTATAAGGTCTATCGGCACAGAGCAGGAAAATATTTTTTATGCTCAAATGGAAGCCGCCAGAAAACTTGATACGGCGCCTTTGAGCCGGAATAAAGAGCTGGAAACGTTTCGGTCATTTAGAAAGGCCAGGAGCGCGATGGAGGAAATCGGTTCATTGATTACGGTTTTACGGACCAATGTGACGAGGTTAGAGACAGAGGCGGACAGTTTGAATGAAAAACTATTGCTTATGAAGCAGGCTTATCTGGTGGAGCTGAAGGATCTTCAGAAAAAAATAGGCAAAGTTAAAGAGCCTTCGGAATATGCCGCCCAATTAATCGCAGAGCTTGCCGGCCGAAATGAAAAGGGTGCGCTTAATGGGGCCCGGATTGAAACTGGACGTTCCGAAATGCGAGAGATTTTTTATGCCGGGGTGGCTGCTACTGCCGGAGCTATTGCCGCTTCTATTTATTTCGCCTATCGCTGGCCCTCGAGTTGGTTTGGCTGGGTTTTGAATTGGGTTTTTACACCTTATTGGATTTGGAAAATTGGGGTGTTTAGTTCAAGAGGCGGCTGGAGATTGTATGGGTTTGCTTCCGATTTTATCGGCAAGCAAAAGGCCCAGCAACTGGTGGATGAGGTCATTAAAAAGACGCCGCTTTTACGCCTAAAATCCGATTGGCCGAAGACTTGGCGCGAAGTTTTTGAGAAAAAAGCTGATGACGAAAAACAAATTAACCAGCGGCGTTATCTATATGAACTCGCGCTCTATTTTGAGCAGCCTGGAAATGAAAATTATGAAAGAATTGCCGCCAAGTTTCGTGGTGTTTTTAAAGAATCGCTCAAGGAATATGCTCAGATCGATGTGGTTAAAATCAAAACCAGAGAAGACAAAGACCCTATCCCTGGTTATCTTCTGACGCCTTCGAGAAGCAGTGTCCCAGTGGCCGCTGTTCTTTCCCTTCACAGTTTGACCGGTTTGAAAGAGCAAGATATTCTTCAGCGACTTACTGGAAAACTCCTTAAATCTAATATGGCAACTTTGTTGATCGATGCGCCCCGCCATGGCGAGCACCGGGCGGCTTATGAAGGCCCTGAGCACATTGCCCACATTCTTCACGCAGGTGCTGAATTTTTAATGAATCACACTAGTGTGAATCCCGAGAATCTCGGCATTTTTGGTTACAGCTTTGGCGGTCGTATGGCCATGGAAAGAGTTTTGCACAAAAAACTTGCCGAGATTTTTTGGGTGAGCGTCGTGATCGGCGCGCCCTGGCATTTTTCATTTTTGGATGAAGGTAATGTGGTGAGATTTTTTGATGCCCTTAAACAAATTTTTCAAAAAAATACCTTTGAGGAAATTAAAAAAGAAATGGCGAGACTTGCCTTGCCTACGAATATTTTTGAAAATGTCCCGGCTGAATATTTAAAAAATGCGATGATTTTCGGGGGCGGTAAAGACGAAATTGTTTCCCCTCAGGATTTCCGGATGTACCAGGAACTCCTGACGCGTCACGGTGGCCAGGCCCATTTTTTCCCTGAAGAAGGGCATCATTTTTCTACGGACGTTTTGGACTCGGTGCTGGACCGGAGTGTTGATTTTTTCAAGCAGGCGTTTGATAAAAAAACACAAATCCGCTCCGAGCTTCGGCGTGGAACCGATGTTCCACGCACAGCAAACCATTTCGAAACCAGACGTTTCGAAATGCGTTTCGATCCTGAATTAAAACTCAAAATCCGGGGGCCTCTAAGCGATGAGAAAAAAATGGCTTTGGAAACAGGTGATATGCTGCTTCGCGATAGGAATGGCCAATATGTGCTTGGCTACAGCAATTGGGGAGTGACGGACACCTCTCTGAGGTCCACGGATGCGCGGTTCTTATATGCCTTTGCCATTCAAAAAACGCAGCCTGTTTATCTGTCTGACCGCATTCTTTCTCAAGCCCGGAAACTCCGGCCCGGGGAGGTTTTAACTGTGGTTGATTGGGGGGCAGCTAAAGGCATTGCCTTGCGTCAGATCCGGCACATGCTTGATTCCATGGGGATTCCCCCAAACAAAGTCCGGCTTATTGGCTTTGGAGATACTTATTACAAAGAATGGTTGAATGGATTGGTTGAAGGTGTTGAGTTTATTATGGATAAAGCGGAAAATTTCAGACAATATTTTAAACCAGGCGAAATTGACATTCTTTACAGCAATATTGGGCTTCAACATCTGGCCAAGAAACGCAAGAATAGCTATGATCCGGCTGATTTGGCCGCTGCTCTTAATCTTCGGGAAACAGACGGGCAGATTATATTAGCTGAATATTTGAAACGAGTTTTGGCGCCATCAATTCATCCCACAAACGGACTCATTGTTTTTACTGGAATGGATTTATCGAATCTTGAAAGACTTCAGGAGACATTTGAAGTCGGAGGCTATTTCCCTGAAAGCACCGCAAATGACGGCATTTTGAGAATCAAGCAGCGCCTGCCGCTTCAGCAGCGTGCTGAGCAGCGGGTGAGTGTGACTGAAAAAGAAAGCGTCGTGAACGAAGCGCTTCTCAGCCGTTTGGAAAATGAATACAGCGAAAGGCCCGAAGCTGGATTTGAATTTGTGGCCGATCTTGCGCGCGAGCTTTCTCGGGAAGAAATTCCATATTTGGATTGGGGGAGTTTGGATAACAGAGACGCGGAGCGTTTGGCGGAATTGACACGTACCGGAATTGAAAGGCTCAGGCTTTTGATGAAGCAAAATAAACAATTGTCGAAAAGTCAGGACATTCAGGAGTTTTTTCAAGAGCTCAAAAAATTATCGCAGAGTTTGCATGAAATTTTGGATCGCGCGCCGGTGCGGTTTGAACTGCGCAAGGCCACGACAGATGACCGGGTCGAGATCGCAAAAAATATGGCGGCAAGTATCGCAAGACGATTCGATAATATTTTTGACGTCTTGTTCCCCGCTACTTATGCGAAAACGCCTTCGGCTGTTTTGTCTGCAGCGGAAAAAGAAAAAATTACCCAAACGTTCGCAAAGCTTTTTGCACAGGGCGGTCAGGCGATTATGCCTGCCGAGGCCTTGAAATTAATAAGCCGGGAATCTTTGGGGGAATATTTTTCTCTGATTTTAAAAGGGTTTGGATCAGGCAGGGCCCGTCTCGCATCTCCGTTTATTTATATTGCAGGGGACAGAGACGGAACAATTAAAAATCTATTGTTTCAATCAGAATGGATCCGCAAAAATTCTCAATGGAGTTATTTGGCTGGAAAGGTTTTTAAGATCGAAACCCCTGAAGAAAATATTCTGGCGCTTCGGCTCAAAACGAAAAATATTGCAGTTTCTTTTACGAATTCTGAGAATAAAGAATTCATTTCTCAGGTCCCGGTCTTTTTTGTGCAAGCGGATGAAATCAGGAAACTTTCTGAAATCCAGAAGCTACGTAGTTTAATTGGGATGACTCAATTGCAGCTTTTGGCCGGGCAAGAATTAAAAACGCAACTGCACGATGCCCGGCCCGATCAGGCTTCTCTGCTTGTAGCCCGGTTTTTACATCAAGCCGGAATCGAGTTTGTGCCTGGCGCCGCAGGTTTTCCAGCTCCGTCTGTCTCGAGTCTTCTCTCTGAGAATTTTACCAATTATCTTCAGTCCCGCACCTTAACTGCCCAAGCCGCATAACGCAAGTTGTCATCCCAATATTCGTGTTTAACAGCACATTCGGATGTTTTTTATTTGTCATTCCGGACTGGACGACCGAAGGCCGCCTGATCCGGAATCCATACGCTAACAGGGCTCCCCGGGTTTTACCCGGGGGTGAATGTAAAAATGCCGAGCAGGGACCAGCAAAGTCCCAGCGAGGCCATGTTGGTTGGAGCCCCGGGCTCTGCCCGGGGGGAACCACTGTCATCGTTTTAGTACGCTGGATCCCTGCGTGCGCCCGCCTGCGGCGAGGCAAGCAGGGATGACAAACAGAATAAACGAACTCGATCCCAGTCTGTCTGCCGTTAGGCAGGCTTTTACTGGAATGACAAATTCTTGATTAGATTTGCCTCGACTGGGTGTTTTTGATAAAATCCCCACTTCAATGCCTAACTCTCTGATTTTTCAGGACTTAATTCAAAAATTAAACGATTATTGGAGCAAGAAGGGCTGTCTCATTGTCCAGCCCTATGATCTGGAAGTCGGCGCGGGCACGTTTTCTCCCCATACCTTTTTGCGAGCCCTTGGCCCCGAGCCCTGGAATGCCGCCTATGTCGAGCCTTCGCGCCGTCCGACCGACGGCCGTTACGGCGAAAATCCTCACCGGACCCAGCATTATTATCAATATCAAGTCATCCTGAAACCCGCGCCCGAAAACTCGCAGGATCTTTATTTGGACAGCCTTCGCGCCGTGGGCATTGACCCATTGTCCCACGACATCCGTTTTGTGGAAGATGACTGGGAATCGCCGACGCTTGGCGCCTGGGGGTTGGGCTGGGAAGTCTGGCTCGACAGCCAGGAAGTGACGCAATTTACTTATTTTCAACAATGCGGCTCGATCGATCTCGAAATGATTTCCTGCGAAATCACTTACGGTCTTGAGCGCATTGCCATGTTTCTCCAAAAAAAACATTCCATGTTTGATATCGAGTGGAAACCCGGCGTGACTTACGGCGATGTTCATATGCAAGGGGAGAAGGAATTTTCGAAATTTAATTTCGAGGCTTCCAATCCTGAGATGTTAAAACGCCACTTCGAAGATTACGAAGCCCAGGCCAAAAAACTTTTGGAAGAGGGCCTTGTCTTACCGGCTTATGATTCTTGTCTCAAGACCTCTCATTATTTTAATTTGCTGGATGCGCGCGGCGCGGTCAGCGTGAATGAACGCCCACGATATATTGGACGCGTGCGTGCTCTTGCCCGCGGCTGTGCGGAAGGCTATCTCAAGAGCCGCGAGGCGCAGGGGTTTCCTCTACTCAAAAAATCCCCCACCTCAATCCTCCCCCGTAAAAACGGGGGAGGAAAAAGGAGGGGGCATGCCTAATTTACTTGTTGAGATTGGGACAGAAGAGCTTCCTACAGATGCATTAGACATAATTTATCAACATCTAGGCAATACTGCTTCGGAGGTTTTTGAGAAATCCGGGCTTGATTTTAAAAAGATTAGTTTCGAAGCAACTCCGAGACGTATCGCCTTGTTTGTTGAAGATCTCTCCACCCGTCAGCGTGATGTCATAACTCAAATCGCAGGAATGCAAGTCGAAAAGGCTTATGATTCTAATGGAGTACCAACCCAAGCATTGCTTGGATTCCTGAAAAGTCAGCAAATGTCCCTTGATGCTGTTAAGGTCCGAGATACGCCAAAAGGAAAATATATATCTGTAGAGAAAAAGTATGTCGGGAAGCCAGCCGGAGATGTCCTTCCGATTTTCTTAAGACAAATATTAGGCGCGATGAATTTTCAAAAAAATATGCGTTGGAATGTGAAAGATGAGAATGGTAAGGACTTCCGTTTCCCTCGTCCGGTTCGCTGGCTCGTGGCGCTTCTGGATAAAAAAGTAGTTCCTTTTCAATTTGCCGGGATCAAAGCATCGAATAAAAGCTTTGGGCATCGTTTTCTGGCTCCGAAAAGTTTTGTCGTGACGGGCGCAGATTGGCAGCTTTATCAAAAGTCTTTGAAGCGCGCGCATGTGATTTTGAGTCTGGCCGAGAGAGAAAAAATGATTACGGACGGCTTGTCTAAACAGTTCAAGCAAAAAACTTTTGATAGCGATTTGGTCCATATCACGGCCCAGCTTGCCGAAGAACCATTCCTCCTGGCGGGTGAATTTTCAAAAGACTATCTGAAACTTCCTTCGGAAGTGCTCGCAAGCTGCATGAAAAAGAACCAGAAAATATTTGCCTGCTACGACGCCCAAGGAAAGCTCGAGAATCGTTTTGTGGCGGTCTTAAACGGCAAGCGCAAAGGCCTTTCGCAAATCCAGTCGGGTTATGAAAACGTGCTCGAATCTCGCTTGAAAGATGCCCGGTATTTCTTTGATGCGGACACCAAACAACATTTTGTAACAAAGCTTCCGTTGCTGGAACAAGTCACTTATCTCGGCAAGCTTGGAAATATGCGCCAGAAAACCGAACGTATCGAAAAACTCGCCGAGTATTTTTGCCAGTTATCCGGGCAGGAAAATAAAAACGAAGACCTATTACGTGCTGCGCATCTTTCTAAAGTAGATCTCATGACGCATCTGGTTTATGAATTCCCAGACCTGCAGGGGATTGTCGGACGGCACTATGCCTTGATCGCGGGTGAGAAAAAAGAAGTTGCAGAGGCTATCGGCACGCAATATTTACCGCAAAATTTATCCGTTTCTTACAAAGAGCTTAAAAAAGAAATGAATGATTTAGGCGCGATGCTTGGCATCGTTGACCGGCTTGATCATTTGGTGGGCGCTTTTGGCATTGGCCTCGAACCTTCGGGCAGCCAGGATCCTTATGCGCTTCGCCGTGCGGGCGGTATTTTTGTCAAAATTATTCGTGCTTTCGGTTTTCGTTTTTCTTTGCAGGAGTTGATTGATTTTGCCTCTTCGTTTTACGGAAAGAATTTAATTGAATCCGGTCAGTGGCAACCTAAACTCAAAAAGTTTTTTGAAGAACGTTTAGTTTTTGAGCTTCAAGTCAAACCCGGCACGCGCGAATATGAAATTTTATCTGCCGTGATTCGTTCCGGTTCTGATGATTTGGCCGACGTATATGACCGATATGAACGATTGATGGGGCTTTATCATGGCAAGCCAAAAATCTTTATCCAGGCCGCTAAAGTCGTGGAGCGCACCGGCAATATTATCAAGGGAGCCAAGTCCGAGTCCCAGATCAACCCCGAGCTTTTTAAAGAAGCCCCGGAGCAGAAGCTTTTGAAGGTTTTTAATGAATCGGCCGGTGAAATCCGGGAGTTTTTATCCAAAAAAGACTATGAAAAAGCCACTTCCCGGTTTGGTGAAATATTCTACCAGCCGTTACATGATTTTTTCGAGCAAGTCATGGTGAATGTTGAAGATCCGGCAATTCGCTCGAACCGCCAGGCGCTCATGAGGGCCATTAATCGGCTCTACACCGAGCGCGTGGCTGATCTTTCTGTGCTATCCAGATTAGATCAGGAATGATATAATGCGCAGCTCTAAAAGCGACACTGTTTGCCTGTGACGCTTTACCAGTCTTGATCAAATAGATGAATAAAAGGAGAAATAAAATGAAGACCGCAGCAAAGAAAAAATCCCCTTCCGCCTCATCGGTGAAGAAAACAAAATACGTTTATTTTTTTGGTAAAGGAAAAGCCGAAGGCAATGCAGCCATGAAAAGCTTGCTTGGCGGCAAAGGCGCAAATCTGGCCGAAATGACTAATCTCAGCATTCCCGTTCCCGCTGGTTTCACGATTACCACAGAAACCTGCGATCTCTTCTATAAATCAGGGAAAAAATGGCCCACCGGTCTTGAAGAACAAATCAAAGCCAATATCACTCGTCTTGAACAAACCATGGGCGCGAAATTCGGCGACCGCAATAATCCGTTGCTCGTTTCCGTGCGTTCCGGTGCCGCGGCTTCCATGCCGGGCATGATGGACACTGTGCTTAATCTCGGCCTCAACGCCGAAGTTGTGCAAGGTCTCATCATTAAGACTGAAAACGAACGTTTTGCTTGGGATGCCTACCGCCGTTTTATTACCATGTTTAGCAATGTGGTCATGGGGTTGAAGCATGAGCATTTCGAACATATTCTTGAACAGAAAAAAGAAAAGCGCGGCGTCAAGCTTGATACTGAGTTGACGGCTGCCGATCTTAAAGATCTTGTGGCCCAGTACAAGCAAGCCTATAAAAAAGAAACCAGCGAAGAGTTTCCGGACGAAGCCTACGATCAGCTGAAAAAATCTATCAACGCCGTATTCCAATCCTGGAACAACCCTCGCGCTATCAAGTACCGCAATCTTTATGATATCCGTGGTCTTCTTGGAACGGCCGTGAACGTTCAGTCCATGGTGTTCGGAAACATGGGCGATACTTCAGGTACAGGCGTTTGTTTCACTCGCAATCCTTCCACTGGCGAAAATAAATTCTACGGTGAATTTTTGGTCAATGCTCAGGGTGAAGACGTGGTGGCCGGTATTCGTACGCCGCAGCCTCTCGAAGGGCTCGCCAAGCAATGGCCTGACATTTATAAACAGTTAGTTGCGCTACGCTCGAAACTCGAAAAGCATTACAAAGACATGCAAGACATTGAGTTTACGATCCAAGAAGGAAAACTTTATATCCTTCAGACTCGTAACGGAAAACGCACGGCACCTGCTGCAGTGCGCATTGCCGTTGAACTCGTGAAAGAGAAAATGATCAGCGAAGACGCGGCCCTGATGCGCGTGGAGCCGAAGTCTCTTGATCAGCTTTTGCATCCGACCTTTGATCCTAAAGAAAAGAAAGAAGTAATTACAAAAGGTCTTCCGGCCTCTCCGGGTGCGGCAACTGGACGCATTGTTTTTACCGCTGATGAAGCCGAAGCCTGGGCCGCAAAAGGTGAAGCGGTCATTCTTGTTCGCATTGAAACTTCCCCTGAAGATATCGGCGGTATGAACGTTGCCAAAGGTATTTTGACGACGCGCGGCGGCATGACTTCGCACGCAGCCGTGGTGGCTCGTGGCATGGGAACATGCTGTGTGGCCGGTGCCGGTGAAGTGAAAATCGACTACAAAACCAAAATTATGAAAATCGGTTCCAAGAGTTTCAAAGAAGGCGATTGGATTTCTTTGGATGGAAGCCTCGGTGAAGTTTATTCCGGCAAATTGAAGACGATGGAAGCGGAACTTTCCGGCGATTTCGGAAAGCTCATGATTTGGGCCGACAAAGCTCGTAAGATGAAAGTGCGCACCAATGCGGATACGCCGCATGATTCGCAGGTTGCTCGCAAGTTTGGAGCAGAAGGCATTGGTCTTTGCCGTACAGAGCATATGTTTTTTGAAGGCGACCGTATCATTGCCGTCCGTGAAATGATTCTTGCGGACGACAAGGCCGGGCGCGAAAAGGCGCTTGGGAAACTTCTGCCGATGCAGCGCGGAGATTTTGAAGGTATTTTCAAGGCCATGAACGGACTTCCCGTGACCGTCCGTTTGCTGGACCCGCCTTTGCATGAATTTTTGCCTCATGAAGATGAAAATCAAAAGCAAATGGCCGATGTGCTTAAAGTTTCTCTTGAAACCGTAAAATCCAAAGTCAATAGCTTGCATGAATTCAACCCCATGCTCGGTCATCGTGGTTGCCGTCTGGCGATCACCTATCCTGAAATTTATCAGATGCAGACCCGCGCAATCATCGAAGCGGCCATCAACGTAAAGAAACAGGGTGTGAAAGTACTGCCGGAAATCATGATTCCTCTTGTCGGTATGAAAAAGGAATTGGACATCCTGAAACAGGAAATGATCGAAACGATTGAACAGGTCTTTAAGGAAAAAGGCACAAAGATCCCGTATCTTTTGGGAACGATGATTGAAGTGCCGCGTGCTGCGCTTATCGCAGACCGTATTGCTGAAAGCGCGGAGTTCTTTTCCTTTGGAACAAACGACCTGACGCAGATGACGCTTGGTTTTTCGCGTGATGATGCGGGCTCATTTTTGGGTGCTTATGTGGAAAGGGGAATCTTCGAAAAAGATCCTTTCCAAAGCCTTGATCAGGAAGGTGTCGGACATTTAATTCAACTTGGAGTGCAAAAAGGCCGTAAAACTAGACCGGACCTGAAAATCGGTATTTGTGGCGAACATGGGGGAGATCCTGCCTCTGTGGAGTTTTGCCACCGGGTCGGAATGAATTATGTAAGTTGCTCTCCGTATCGTGTTCCGATTGCACGGTTGGCAGCAGCCCAAGCAGTTTTGCGCGAAAAGAAGAAATAACGAAACCCTTATTCGAAGGCAGCCCGTCGGGATAAAACCCGGCGAGGCTTGCCCAAGAATTTTTAATATTCCTCATTAGGAGTTGAAAGCGAATTGATTTGGTCCTCATGAAGGGAGTAAAAAGCAAGAAAAAGAAGAAAATCGTTTCGCGTTTGGCGAAGCCCAAGAAAACTTCTCCCAAACGTCAAGTCAAAGCGGTAGTTATTCCGCCGCCTCCCAAGCCCGTCAAGAAAAACCCCCTTGCCAAAGAAAAAGACACGCAAGTAAAAATTCCTGCAAAAAAAGAATATGCTAAAAAAGAAACGCGGGATTTGATCGCAAACGAGGCTTCGCTCGAAGCTCCCATGGATCGGCGGCGCAAGCCTCGCGACGACGAAGAGGAAACTTCCGAGCACTATGTCGAGTCCGAACAAACGTTAGACCGGACTCCGATGAAAATTTATCTGAAGCAAATCGAGCACATTCCTCTTTTGACCCCACAGGAAGAAATCGATTTGGCCCAAAGAATCCAGGGACAGCAGCGCACCGCTCCACAGGCGCGGCACCAAATGATACGTTCCAATTTACGGCTTGTTATTTCGATTGCAAAGCGTTACAGCAATATGGGGCTTGCGTTTTCGGATCTTGTTGAAGAGGTGAATATCGGACTGATGCGCGCGGTTGAAAAATTTAATCCGGATCGCGGTTATCGTTTTTCTACTTATGCTTCGTGGTGGATCAAACAAGCCATCATGCGGGCCCTTTCGAATCAGGGCAAGACTATCCGGATTCCGGTTTATATGTATGATGTGATTTCAAAATGGCGTCGCGTGCGTGATGGGCTGATGCAAAAATTAAATAGGCCCCCGACGCGCAAAGAAATTGCCAAAATCATGCAAGTCCCGGTCCAGAAAATCAAAGAAATTGAAAATATTGCAGGCCGCCCTAGTTCCCTCAATGCCCCAGTGAGTCTTGACGGAACGGCCGAGCTCATGGATTTGATCGAAGATGATTCATCTCACGGCCCCGATATGCAGATCGGCGAGGCTTTGAAAAGCGAGAGAATCCAGAAACTTCTTGAAACGCTGGATGACAGAGAAAAACGAATATTGATTTTACGTTTTGGAATTGCAAATTCTGAGCCGCATACTTTGGAAGAAGTCGCCCAGCAATTTGGTATTACCCGCGAAAGGGTTCGCCAGATCGAAGCGGCTGCACTGAAAAAAATTCGTGGCCAGCTCGCTCTTGAACAAGACAAGCTTGAAAATTATTTGTCGCATTAACATTCATTAGGAATTCGTTATGAATCCCGCAAAGACGTTAGAAATCAAAGAAATTATCCGCGATGTTCCCAACTTTCCCAAAGAGGGGATTGTTTTTAAAGACATTACTCCACTTCTCAAACATCCCGATGCTTTTCGTTATGCGGTGGATGAGATCACCGCAGTGCTTCGCGAGAAAAAAATTGATGTGATCGTCGGGATTGAATCGCGCGGTTTTATTTTTAGCCCCGTTCTTGCCTATAAACTGAATATTGGTTTTGTCCCGGTCCGTAAAAAAGGAAAGCTCCCTTACTTGACGCATCAGGTTGCCTACTCTTTGGAATATGGGGAAGCGATCCTCGAAATCCATCAGGATGCAATTCTCCCTGGCGCGCGTGTGGCCATTGTGGATGATCTTCTTGCGACCGGTGGAACCGCGCTTGCGGCTGCAAGTCTTGTGGAAAAGCTCGGTGGAAAAGTAGAAAAATTAGCTTTTCTTGTAGAGCTTGCCTTTTTAAATGGCCGCGAGAAACTTTCTGCTTACGATACTTTCAGTTTAATTCAATATTAAGAGCGCTGCAATTTTATATCCCTTCTCGAGCTTCGCTTTCGGTGGTTTGTGCGCCCGCCCCGGCAAAGCCGGGACTGCTGACAATAATAGCTCTGCTAATCTAATCAGTGGCAGGATAAACTTTGATTTTCTGATGCAATATTCCGTGCGCCCGTAGCTCAATTGGACAGCGAGCGAAGCGGAGCAGCACCTTCGGAACTCAATGTTCCGAAGGTGTAGACAATAAGCCTGGTGCGCCCGCCCCAGCTTCGCTGGGACTGCTGGCAACAGCCGGTCTGCTAATTCAAATCAGCGACAGGATTGAATCTGATCTTTTAATGCAATATTTCGTGCGCCCGTAGCTCAATTGGATAGAGCGGAGCCGTCCTAAGGCTAAGGTTGCCTGTTCGATTCAGGCCGGGCGCA
>OBEQ010284710.1_pt1 | contig 18158 bp, 16 predicted proteins | sample 1670901 | NCBI WGS metagenome assembly OBEQ01 (sample SAMEA104232315, study PRJEB22302) | groundwater metagenome | biome: forest; feature: aquifer; material: groundwater | place: USA | collected 2011-08-07 | depth 5.4 m
AATCAAGGTACGAATTGGAATCCTATCAATCCGGCTTTACCGAAAGCTGTGCAACATATCTCAGTGAGCGCAGATGGTAATTTTATCTATGCTACTGTAGATTCATTGCCAATGAGAGTTCTTGGTTATATTAAAACACCATTACTAGGTGGCTTTATTTGGTTCCCCGTTACTTGCACAACCGGTTTACCCTTTAACACTCCTTTGAGAGTTATTCCTTCGATGACAACAGCAAATCGGGCTTATGCTATTTTTAATGACAGATATTGGGATCAGAGAGTTTATAAAACAACAAATAATGGTACAGGGTGGACAAATATTACAGGAAATTTCACCACAGGTATTCCAATTTTTGATCTCCTTGAACATCCGACGAATTCACAAATCCTTTGGTTGGCAACAGCGCAAGGGGTTTATAAAACAGTCAACGGGGGAACAACATGGTGGTGGTGGAATACAGGGATGCCTAATGCTATCAATGTCAGCGATCTCGAATATGCCTATGCAACCGGAGGAGATTATATCGTTGCCGGAACTTTTGGCAGAGGAACATATCAACGAGACATTAATGCTCCCGTATTTACATTCGCTCCACTGCCGGCGCCAATCACTGCTTTAGCGACTTCTTTTAATACTATTATTGGTGCAACATCCTCTCCGGCAACAATGCTCAGATCAACTAATACCGGACAGAGTTGGCAAACTATTACCACTTCATCAGGTGCTGTCTTTGGGTCGGTCTTTATGATTGATTCCCTACGGTGCATGGCTGTTGGTACGGGGGGGGCGATTATCAGCTCAACTGATGGCGGTATCACTTGGTTTACCAAAAGTTCAAGCAACACGAAGAACTTACATGATGTCTGTTTTATTAACAAATTTCAAGGGTTCGCTGTTGGCGATGTTGGCACTATCCTTTCAACTTGGGATAGTGGCGATCATTGGTATCAAACAGTTCAAGGGTTACCCGGTGCGCTTCACGCAGTCGCTGTAGCAAATCTGTATTCTGTTGTTGCCGGTGGTATTGATAGCACCGTCGTTAATCCCAGAACATTAATTATGCGTACCACCGATGGCGGACAATCTTGGAACACTGTTCAAGGCGTTCCCAATGTAGGTATGATTTTGGATATTACATTTACAGCCAAAAATAAAGGCTTTTGTACCACTGAACAGGGTATAATCTTAAAAACAACAAACGGTGGAAGCTCATGGTTTGTACCGCAAATGGCAACCAATCAAACAAAAGCCGCCGCTCCTCTTAACAGCATTTGTTTTGTAGATGAACAAAACGGTTGGGCATGTGGCTCAGGCGGCGTTTTGATGAATACAAAAGATGGAGGGAGTACATGGAATTCGGAAGAGACTGAATCAACAGAAAATTTATCTTCACTCATTATTTCAAATTCAACCTTGTTGACAGGAGGCGAAACAGGGGTGTTCTCTCGAGCTGTTGAACAAACGTTGCATATGGAATATACATTTAACCCAAAATGGAATATGGTTTCTGTTCCATTAAGTGTTAATAACGATCTCAAGGAGAATGTTTTCCCCGATGCTGTTTCTGATGCGTTTGCATTTGATGGACAATACACAACACAGTCAACATTAAAGAACGGTATTGGCTATTGGATGAAGTTTAGTGATACAACAACAATGACGATGGCAGGCTATGCGCGCAAAAAAGAAGTAATTGATGTGAAAAAAGGTTGGAATATGATTGGCTCAATTTCAGCCACGCTTCCGTTGGATTTGGTTGAATCAATCCCCGAAAATATTGTTGAGTCGGATTACTATGGATATGATCACGGTTATAAAACTACGACTGCGTTAGAACCTGCAAAAGCGTATTGGGTAAAAGTAAATCAAGATGGGCAATTAGTTCTTAATGGTGAAGGAGTATCGTTTGCAGATACGACAACGTATGTGCCACCTGACTCGATTAATGAGCCGCTATTAGCATACAATAAAATAACAATCACCGATAAAGCGGGGAACACACAAACCCTTGCTTTTTCAACTCTGAAAGAACCTGATCAGTTTTTAAATAAATATGTTATGCCACCGTTGCCACCGGAGGGAAGTTTTGATGTGCGATTTGGAACTGGGACGTCGTTTGAATGTGCAAGCGCTCAAGGAATAAAAACAATTCCTATCAATTATTCAACAACAGAGTATCCTGTAACAATAGAATGGGAAATACATCAATCAAATGCGGAAGCGAACGCGAGATTATCAGTAAACGGAAATCTTGTTGCAATGAATCAGAGCAATAAAACCGTTATTCAAAATGCTGATGCAAATATCGCTCTCGTTCTACAAAAAGGGATAGACATTTCTTTACCACAAGAATTTGCTCTCTCTCAAAACTACCCCAACCCATTCAACCCGACTACAACCATCAATTACCAAATCCCCGACGTAGGGACACTGCCTGCTGTGCCCGTGCAGTTGAAAATATATAACACGCTCGGGCAAGTAGTCGCTACATTAGTTGATGAAGTTCAAGAAGCGGGATATAAATCAGTAGAGTGGGATGCATCAAATGCTCCCAGCGGTATCTATTTCTATCAACTCAGAGCCGGAGCATTTTCTGATGTAAAGAAGATGATGCTTATTCGGTAGTAGCTTAGTTAAAATTACTTGGAATAGAACTCCGACTTCTTTTATTTATTTAGGCAATTTCTCACTTGAAGTGAGGATTGAATTTGTGAGCACAGAAGTCGGAGTTCTTCTCTTCGTTACCAAGCGATTTGTCATTTCTGCGACCCACCAATTTTTGTGTTTGCGGAGGGGGTATTTTATGTACATATTGAGATGAGAAATGATTCAAAAATAGGTACAGAATATTCCAAATTATTATCTATTTATTACTCTTTTTTACTCCCTTATTCTCCGGTTTATTTGCGTGAGCATCACTTTAATGTCTATAAATTCAGAAATCAGGAATTATTTCTCCAAATTCCGTGTATTTATTTACATATTGGGGTGAGAATTACCTCAAATAAGACATCTAATTTCCACTTTAATTACCTATTAATAGACCAGGTTTCATTTAGATACCATCTACTTCCATAATAGTACGCCATCACTTTGAAATCTATCAAAAAATTCATATATTTTGCCCCTAACTTTGAATCCATGGTGTCTGAAAGTCGCTGATGGCTCCTGAAACCACATCCCGACGCAAAGGAAAAGAACGCTATACCATAGTGTTCCTCCCAAGCGATCAATCGAAGAAATCTCGGTCATTTTCGGTAAGTTTTTGGGGCTTAATAGTGTATTCCCTCGGAATTGTTGCTATATTGGTTAGCACAGTTCTACTTATTGTAGTTTATACCCCTGTTGGTACTCATTTACCCATCACTTCTCCCGAATTGGAGCGGTTATATGGTAAAAAAGTGAATGATATTCAGCATAAATTGGGTACTTTAGTAACTGAAGTAACTCAATTACAAGAGTATAATCAACGATTGCGGCGCACATTAGGGGAAAAAATGTTCGGCGAAAAGGGTGCAGTTGATTCAGATTTAGTTGTAAATAAGACTGAAATAAAGCCAAAAAAGGCAAGTTCGAAGCAAGTTCAGGATAAGGAACCGGTTCAAACAGTTACTTCTGAACAAGGCAGTTCCGACTTGAGTGTAGTAAGTAAATTTCAGGCACAGGAAGTACATTCAGCAGAGTATTTTCCATTAACAATGCCTGTTTTAGGATACGAAACACGAAATTATAGCGATCTCAATCACTCCGGGATTGATATTGTAGCAAAAGAGGGCAGTCCGGTAGTATCGGCGGCAAATGGCAATATCATTTACGCTGACTGGACGTTAAATGACGGTTATATGGTTATCATTGCACACAATGATGGATTTACGACTGTGTATAAGCATAATAAAATGTTATTGAAAAACCGGGGTATGGTTGTAAAACGTGGAGAAACAATCGCGTTATTAGGGAATACAGGGCGCACAAGTTCAGGTCCGCACGTGCATTTTGAAGTGTGGAATAACGGTGTAGCTCTTAATCCAATGAATTATGTCATTACCATACAATAAAGGGTCATGAAGATGAAAAATGAAACATCATCCGGAATAAATCTTATAAGCGCAGGGACAGTACTTGAAGGAAAATTACGTACACCCGGTGATATTCAGATTGATGGTAAGGTAGTTGGTGAAATTACGGCATCACAGAATATCTCAATTGGCGCCTCCGGTGAGATTGATGGTAATGTGAATGCAAAAAATGTTACCGTCGGAGGAAAAATTAAGGGAACAGTTGTTGCACAGGATAAGCTAACGTTTCAGGCGAAAGCGGTTGTCCGTGGTGATATTAGAGCGGCTAAACTCGTTATTGACGAGGGCGCATTGTTCGATGGAAATTGTGTTATGGGTGAAGCGAAGCAAATGCCCAGCGTTGTTGAATTAAAACCAGAAAACAGAAGAGCAGAGAGTAGATAACAATGCCTTCCCCCAACAATGATGAAGAAAAAGGGGGGGGACAATATTCAAAATTCGTTAATGATTCCGGTCCGTTTTTGGGATCGGGTATTCAGTTAGCGGCGGCAGTTGTTGTCATGTATTTTATAGGAAAATGGGTTGACAGTAAATTAGATACACGCCCATGGGGAATGATCATCTGTACATTTTTTGGCGCAACGGCAGGTTTGGTGAAATTCATTCGAGATGTAATGGTGTTTAGTAACAAAGAGTCGAAGCAAGAGAAGAAATAAATGTCGTTTCCGAAACAAGTTTTTTTAACGTTGTTGACTGTGGGTGTATTAGCAAGTTACCCACTGTATAAATACGGAAACAAAGGCATTCTGTTAGCCTCAGTAGTAGGCACAACACTTGCAACGGTGAATGTTCTTTTCGGTTATATGGCGATAGAGCGTTCATTCAATAAATCGGCGACGGTGTTTTTGAAGGTTGTATTAGGCGGGATGGGAATACGAATGTTTGTGTTAGCAGGGATATTCTTACTCCTTATCAAGCTTGCGGGATTATATGTTCCCGCGTTAGTAGGTTCAATGGGAATTTTTTACGCGATCTACTTGACGTTAGAAGTTCTTTATATCAATAAAAAAGTTAGTGTTCGATAATAAATTAAGAAGACGTGAATTTTAATACAGATTCAGTAGAAGTAATAAAACAGGGTGTAGCCGATACGCTTCACACAGCCGCGCAAACGGGTGGCGAGCATGGGGAAGCCGGAGGGAATCTTTTTACCCAGTTGCTTCACCATTTAAAAGATTCACACGAGATTGAATATCCCGGGGGACATTTAGAACTTCCGCAGTTTCCGCCATTTCATATTGGCGGTCTTGCCATAGACCTTTCTATTACAAAGCATGTTGTGTTTTTATGGTTAGCGGCGATCATTGTTATTCTTATAACATCGGCGGCGGCGAGAAAGAATGCGAAGAGCCTCATACCAAAAGGTATTGGAAATCTTATCGAAGTATTTGTTCAGTTTATTCGCGATGATGTGGTTATCCCGAATATGGGGAAGAGCGGGTTACGATACTTGCCTTACCTTTTAACTACTTTCTTTTTTATCCTTATCATGAATTTGCTTGGAATGATTCCTTATGGGGCATCAGCCACAGGTAATGTTAGTGTTACGCTTGCTCTTGCAGTTATTGCATTCATTATGATACAGGTCTCAGCGATTAGAGCGCAGGGTATTGGTGGTTATTTTGCCCACTTAACAGGTGGTGTGCATTGGATGTTGTGGCCTATTATGGTCCCAATTGAAATTTTAGGCTTGTTTACCAAGCCATTCGCATTGTGTATTCGTTTATTTGCCAACATGACAGGCGGTCATATTGTTATCGTCTCCATGCTTGGATTGATTTTCTTATTTAAGTCATTCTTAATTGCGCCAGCCTCGGTTGGATTTGTAGCAGCAATTAATATGTTGGAATTGTTTGTAGCGTTCTTACAGGCATACATCTTCACAATGTTGACTTCTCTCTTTATGGGATTAGGAATAAAAGCCGCCGAAGAACATCATGGGCATGACGCTCATGCAGAGCATGGTCACTAATTTTTTTTATAACTCGATACTTATTCACAAAAAAAACATCAGGAGAAACAGAATGGAAGCAAATGGTTTAGGTTACTTAGCAGCAGGAATCGGAGCCGCATTGACAGTTATCGGTGCAGGACTCGGAATCGGTAAGCTCGCGGCAGCGGCAATGGAAGCCAGCGGTCGTCAGCCCGAAGTTGCAGGACAGGTTCGTACATCAATGTTGATCGCTGCGGCGCTCATCGAAGGCGCTACCTTTTTTGCGCTCGTTATCTGCATCATTCTTGCAACGAAGTAACAATAACGTTGCAAATCAGAAAGCAATGTCGTTGATCATCAATCAACCGAAAGAGTCAATATGTTAGAAATAAATCCCGGATTAGTCGTTTGGACATCTATTACGTTTGTTCTTCTCGTTTTAGTGTTGAAGAAAATTGCGTGGAAGCCGATTCTCGGCGCGTTAGAAAAACGTGAAGAGCATATCAGGACATCTATTGAACGCGCAGAACAAGCCACAATTGAAGCTGAACGAATGCTTCAACAACACCGACAACAAATTGCCGGCGCCGAAGCGGAATCTCAAAAAATCATTAAGGAAAGTCGTGAGCTTGGCCAGAAACTGAAAAGTGAAATGGAAGAAGCGGCAAAGAAACAGTCCCAGTTGATGATTGAGCATGCAAAGCAAGAGATAGAACGCAACAAAGATGCGGCTCTTACCCAGTTACGCGGTGAAGTTGCAGAGCTTGCTATTCTTGCGGCAGGAAAAATTCTGAACGAGTCATTAGATGTCAATCGCCACCGTAAGTTGGTAGATGATGCGTTAACCTCATTTCCGAAGAATTAACGGACGATGAGTAATACACGTGCGGCTTATCGTTATGCGTTAGCAGTCCTTGGCGTTGCCGAGGATAGCAAACAACTTGACGCAGTCAGTTTAGATTTTGACATGATGGACGGATTAATCCACTCCTCACGCGATTTCCAACTTTTTTTGAAAAGCCCTGTCATAAGCAAGGAAAAAAAGAAGGTAGTTTTGGGTGAGATATTTAAGGATAAGGTCAATCAGTTAACATATCTTTTTCTACAATTGTGTACAACAAAGGGACGAGAAACTATTCTACCGGAGATCGTTCAGCAATTTAAGAAATTGCGCGATACCCGTTTGGGATTATTATCAGCCGAAGTACATGTTGCAACACAAATGAGTAATGATCAGCAGAACTTGCTGATAGAGCAGTTAAATAAACGAACAGGTAAAAAAGTTCGTTTGGATATTAAACAAGACCCGTCAATTGTTGGCGGATTTACAGTTCAATACGAAGACACCGTTCTCGACGGAAGTGTACGCCATCAGTTAGAAGTTTTGGCAGGTCACTTCGCTTCGGGAATAGTTTAGTCTAGAATCAACAGGATTTGAAAAGGATTATCAATGGCAGAAGTAAGACCCGATGAAGTCTCTGCAATATTAAGAAAACAACTTTCCGGTTTTCAGAAGGAAGTTGACGTTTATGATGTTGGAACCGTCCTACAAGTAGGCGACGGTATTGCGCGTATCTATGGACTCTCCAAAGTTATGGCGAGTGAGTTGGTGGAATTTCCAAATAATATATTTGGAATGATTCTTAACCTTGAAGAAGATAACGTTGGATGCGTTATTTTCGGTGAATCAAATAAGATTCGCGAAGGTGATACAGTCAAACGAACGGGACGTGTTGCATCTATGCCTGTAGGCGAAGCGATGCTTGGACGCGTCATCAATCCGTTGGGACAACCAATTGACGGACACGGACCAATCAAAACAGATAAGTTTTTACCGCTTGAACGAAAAGCGCTTGGTGTTATTCAGAGACAGCCGGTGAAAGAGCCTCTTCAAACAGGTTTGAAGGCTGTTGACGGTATGATTCCGATTGGACGCGGTCAACGTGAACTTATCATTGGTGACCGTCAGACCGGTAAAACTGCTATTGCAATTGATACGATCATCAACCAAAAATATACGCACACAGAAGAATCAAAGAAGCGTGGCGTCAATCCGATGTACTGTATTTATGTCGCTATCGGGCAAAAAGGTTCAACTGTGGCACAAGTTGTTGCAAGGTTGGAAGAAGCCGGCGCGATGGAATACACAACAGTTATTTCAGCGACTGCCAGCGATCCGGCACCTATGCAGTTTATTGCTCCATATTCAGGCGCAACCTTAGGTGAGTTTTTCCGTGATAACGGAAGACATGCCCTTGTGGTGTATGATGATTTATCGAAGCACGCACAGGCATACCGTCAGGTATCATTATTGTTACGACGTCCACCGGGACGTGAAGCGTACCCCGGTGATGTATTCTATCTCCATTCACGTTTATTAGAACGTTCATCTAAACTTAGCGATGATTTAGGGGGCGGAAGTTTAACCGCTCTGCCTATTATTGAAACACAAGCGGGTGACGTTTCTGCATACATTCCAACGAACGTTATTTCCATTACCGACGGTCAGATTTACCTTGAACCGAACCTGTTTAACTCGGGCGTTCGCCCGGCTATTAACGTCGGTATTTCGGTTTCCCGTGTAGGAGGAAATGCTCAGATTAAGGCAATGAAAAAGGTTGCCGGACGTTTACGTTTGGATCTTGCTCAGTACCGTGAATTGGAAGCATTTGCTAAATTCGGTTCTGATCTTGATAAATCAACGCAAGCACAGTTAACGCGAGGATCCCGCCTTGTTGAGTTATTAAAGCAGGGTCAATATCAACCGATGCTTGTTGAAAAACAGGTTGTGAGTCTTTATGTTGGAACGAACGGTTTTCTCGATGAAATACCTATGGAGCACGTACAACGCTGTATGCAAGAGATGTTAGAATTGATGGAATTAAAGCACAAATCGTTATTAAATGATATAGCTGATAAAAAAGAGTTGACAGCAGACATCACGGAAAGACTGAACGCAGTCGCTAAAGAATTTGTAGCATCGTTTAAGGTCGCTTAAGAATGGCAACGCTTCGTGATATACGGAATCGAATTGGGGCAGTAAAAAGCACCCAAAAGATTACCAAAGCGATGAAGATGGTCGCGGCGGCAAAACTTCGCCGCGCTCAGGAAGCAATGATAGCCGCACGTCCGTATGCGAAAACAATGAAGCAGTTGTTACAGCATCTATCAACGAAAGTTGATGTTACTGCAAGCACCTATTTTGTTGAACGACCAGTGAAGAGTGTTGCTATTGTTGTTGTGACGGCAGACCGTGGACTATGCGGATCGTTTAATGCTAACTTGATTAAATCAGCAGTACACCATATCAATAAGAATTATGCTGAACTTCAAGCAGAAGGACAGTTAAAAGTTATTTGTGTCGGTAAAAAGAGTTACGATTATTTCAGTAAACGAAATTACAAAGTAATTTCAAAGCACACAGGAATTTTTGCCTCAATGAATTTTCAAACGGCAAAGAGTATTGTGAAAGAGCTTCTTGAAGGGTACGAAAAAGGCGAGTTCGATAAGGTTGAAATAGTTTATAATGAATTCAAATCTATTACTCAACCACGAATTACGACCGATCAATATCTTCCGATTGTAGCAGAAGAGAATAACCATCAAACGCCTGCATCGAAATCACAAGTAGATTATATTTATGAGCCATCCAGTGAAGCTATCATGGATGCGTTGTTACCCAAGCATCTCAATTTTCAGTTGTGGCGCGTTCTTCTTGAGTCGAATGCATCAGAACAAGGAGCGCGTATGGCGGCTATGGATAATGCAACTACCAATGCGTCGGAATTGATTCATTCGTTGCAGTTATCATACAATAAAGCCCGTCAGGCATCTATCACCAAGGAATTGCTCGAAATTGTGAGTGGCGCAGAGGCGTTAAAGAAGGCAAGTTAAGCAGGTTTGTTTTACTTACTTTACGAAGCCCATTCTATATTTTTAGAATGGGCTTTTTTGATTTTTGGGTAAAAATATAGTTAATAAACGACCCATCCCCAGCCCCAATGCTGTCAGGTTAAGAAGAATTATTGAAAAAATATTTTTAATCACTTATGGTTTGTATTTTTTCATTCAAATCCGTACGAATTTATGCGGAACACACCCCTTAATCCCCTCTCAAGAGGGGAATTTGGATTCTGCTATTTTAATATAATGCTTAATCTGACAGCATTGCCCCTCAGCCATCATCCAGAGGCTGATCTTCGAGAGGCTGACAAGCAGCACCCCCTCATTCGAGGAGGGGAGGCAGATTGAACAAATATAAAATGTCATATCTTATATCTCAAAAAATATATTTTCTCAAAGTGGCGAATTATTGAGTTCTTGGAAAGGCTTTTGCTTTCTGACTGCCCGGAAGAAAAAAGTCAAATGCCTTACCTACCGATTTTGATTATTGCTCCTCATTTCAGACATTAATACCATTAACTCAAAAAACAATACTCATCTTAATTTATCAGTTCTTCCTATGACAAAACTATTTCTATTATTATTGGCAACAATCATCGGGATTTCATCTGTTATGGCTCAACCATTCGATGCAAAATATTTCAATGCTATGCAATGGCGGATGATTGGGCCACATCGGGGCGGGCGTACAGTTGGCGCTGTGGGTGTGCCACAACAGCCCAATACATTTTATATTGGTGTTAATAATGGGGGCGTATGGAAAACTATAGATTATGGACGTACATGGGTCCCAATTTTTGATGATCAACCTACCGGTTCTATTGGTGATGTTGCTGTTGCACCATCTAATCCCAATGTTATTTATGTGGGAAGTGGAGAAGGTTTACAACGACCCGATCTATCGGTCGGTGATGGCATGTACAAATTAACCGATGCGGGCAAGACATGGACACACCTTGGGTTGAATGATGTGCAACAAATTGGCGGTTTAGCCATTGACCCAACGAACGAGAACAGAGTTTTTGTTGCGGGATTGGGTCACCCTTATGGTCCTAATTCCGAACGAGGTGTCTATAGAACATTAGATGGTGGAAAAACCTGGGAAAAGGTTTTATACAAAGATGAGAACACGGGCGCGGTTCAAGTAACGATTGACCCAAATAATCCACAAATAGTTTTTGCTGATTTATGGGCGTCAAGATTAGGTCCCTGGGAAAATGGTGAATGGGATGGGAAAGAAAGCGGACTGTTTAAGAGTACAGATGGAGGAACGACATGGAATAAAATTACGGCAGGGTTACCAACCACAGAACAGGGTTTGGGAAGAATCGGTTTTTGTATTGCTCCTTCCGATTCGAAACGAATGTATGCGACTGTCGATGCAGGCAAGGAGGGGGGAATATACAGAAGTGATGATGCGGGAGAACATTGGAAGAGAGTACAATCGGATGAGCGGTATTGGGGAAGGGGGAGTGATTTTGCTGAAGTAAAAGTGGATCCCAAAAATCCGGATATTGTGTATAGCGCCAATGTGGTAACATGGAAATCTATTGATGGGGGTAAGACATGGAGTGCCTTTCGTGGCGCACCGGGTGGTGATGATTATCATCGTATATGGATCAATCCCAACAACTCCGATATTATTTTAATTGCAAGCGACCAAGGGGCAATTATTACCGTCAATGGCGGGCAAACTTTTTCATCGTGGTACAATCAACCAACGGCACAAATTTTTCATGTCAGCGCGGATAATGCATTTCCTTATAATGTCTATGGTGGTCAGCAGGAAAGTGGTAGTGTCGGTATTGCATCAAGAGGAAATGATGGCGGTATCACATTCAGAGAATGGCATCCTGTTGGCGCTCAAGAATACGGTTATGTTGCCGCTGACCCACTTAATCCGAATATTATTTACGGGGGGAAAATTTCACGGTATGATAAGCGGACGGGGCAAACACAAAACATTTCTCCCGAAGCATTGCGGAGCGGTAACTATCGTTTTATTAGAACAGCCCCGGTATTGTTTAGCCCGGTAGATAATAAAACATTGTATTATGCAGGTAATGTACTTTTCAAAACAACAAATGGCGGCAATCATTGGCAGATCATCAGCCCGGATTTAACAAGGGAAACATGGGATATTCCGTTGAGTGTTGGAATATACAACAATGAGGATGTTAAAAAAATGCCCCGGCGCGGAGTAATCTATACTGTTGCTCCTTCATATAAAGATATAAAAACAATATGGTGCGGAACAGATGATGGATTGATTCAAATTACACGAGATGGAGGAAAAACCTGGAAAAATGTTACTCCTCCTGAAATCACATCATGGAGCAAAATCTCGTTGATGGATGCAAGCCATTTTGATGTAAACACGGCTTATGCCGCAGTAAATCGAATCCGCTGTGATGATATGCATCCGTATATTTATAAGACGAATGATGGTGGTAAAACCTGGAAAGTAATCGTAACCGGTTTACCGGATGATCCTATCAACGTTGTAAGAGAAGATCCGAAACGGAAAGGATTATTATTTGCCGGTAGCGAACGTGCAGTGTATGTTTCTTTTGACGAGGGAGAGCATTGGCAAAGTCTTAGATTGAATATGCCCGCTACTTCCATTCGTGATCTTGTTATTAAAGATGATGATATTGTTATCGGCACACACGGACGTAGTTTCTGGATATTAGATAATATTACACCACTACGCCAGATAAGCGCTGAACTTGCTCAATCATCCACAATACTGTATAAGCCGCAAAGCGCGTACAGAGTACGATGGAATATGAATACAGACACACCACTACCACAGGAAGAACCGGCAGGAGAGAATCCACCGGATGGCGCTATCATAGATTATTACCTTAGCGACACGAAACAGCAAGTAACATTAGAGATACGAGATACAAAAAATAAGTTAATAAGAACATATAGCAGTCTCGATACCTTATATACAGTGCCTGCGGACAATACTCCGTCTTACTGGATACGCCCTCAACAAATACTTTCACCAAAAGAAGGTTCGCACCGTTTTACCTGGGATATGCAATATCAGCAATTGAATGAACCTGTTTCCTATCCCATAGCGGCTACTTACAAGAACACAGCTCCAAATCCTACATCGCCGTGGGTGATGCCGGGAAATTATACCGTAACGCTAACTGCCGATGGAAAGGCATTTACTCAAACTTTTTCCATAAAAATGGATCCCAGAGTACAAATTGCTGTTACGGATTTACAAAAGCAACATGACTTGTCACTTCAATGTTATGAGGGTAAAATAAAGTGTAAAAATATCTTAGGCGACATCAAGGCTTTTCGATTGCTGATGCAATCAAAAATGAAAAATGATACTTCTACTGCTGCGGGGCATCCGATTGCATTGGAAAAAGAAGCAGGGCAATTGGAAAATGGGACAGCAGGTGGAAAGGAACCGAGTTTCAGCAAGTTGAATAGCTCATTTGCTACGTTATTTAATTTATTACAGGATAGTGACAGACCACCGACAGACCAAGAGGTTAGTGCATTCACAGAAACACAAAAACAGTTGAAGCAGTTAATTGTAAAATGGAATATTATTAAACACAAGGCGGAGTGATGGGGTGAGTGTCACTAGCTGAACCTGCACGATCTTACAGCTACTAGAACCTGAATATAGAGCGTATATTTTAATAAAAATGGGACATAGTAAGCCATGTCCCTACGTTAAGACACATTGTTTTTATTTATGGTAATAAATGTGCTGAAGTGAGGTTTTTGATTTTTACATCTCCTTCGTAATAGACTTTTTCGAGGAATAAGCCTGAAGGGGGAGCGGTGAGTTTTGCGGGTTCACCGGATTCTGTTTGAAAAAATTGCTCAATCTCTTGCAAGGAGAGTTTTCCTCTGCCAACCTCGGCAAGTACACCGACGATTTGACGTACCATTTTCCAAAGAAAATGCGAGCTTAATATTCTGATGAGAATTAAATCACCTTCTTCTACGATTGTAAGTTCGTCAACTAAGGCTTTCATTGATTTATCTTCGGGGTCATCTGCGGTAAATGACCTGAAATCTTTCATTCCGGTGAAGAGTTTTGCGGCTTCTTGCATTTTAGTGACATCAAGTTCATCTTTGATCCACCAGACAAATTTTTTGCCGAATGCAGTTCTTCTTCTTGAGATTTGGTAAAGATAACTTCGTCCGAGAGCATCATGCCTTGCATGAAAATCTTTTGAAATTTTTGACACGTTCAAGACGTTGATATCAGCCGGAAGTTCATCGTTTAATTTCATTCTTACGATGTGAGGAGCGAGCATGGTTTGAACTTCCAGATGGGCAATTTGCTCAAGAGCGTGAACTCCGGCATCCGTTCTTCCCGAACCGTAGATTTCAAAATCATCGGTTTGAAAAGTTGTTTCAATAGCAGTCATTAACTCACCCTGTACGGTACGTGCATTTTTTTGCACCTGCCAACCGCTGTACCGTGTTCCTTCGTATTCTATATTTAGTTTATAACGAGACATATATTGTTTGCTTAACGATTAAAGAATGAATTGTTGATTTAATGACCGATGTAATTTTGTCTGTGGCTAAAGCCACCAGGAACTTTTTTGCCTATCCACGAGCTAAAGCTCGTGGCAATTGATCTTTTTCTTCGACTTAAACATCAGCATGATATTTGCGTTGATACAGATATCATGTTCAGTATCAATAGAGTTACTATTACTCAAATTGCTTTTTGAACTGAGCGAATTGTTCTTGTAGCTTTAGAAGTTGTTCTTGTAACGTTTTTACAGTTCCTTCGAGAGTTGCAATGCGTTCATTCTCGGCTTGAACTTGTATCCGTGCATTTTCTAGTGGGGCGGACGCAATGATTTGTTCGATTGTTGGTTCACCGCAGAAAAGGTGCATGTAGCGCATTTCCTTTTGCCCCGGTTGTCGTGGAAGGCGAACGACAAGTGATTCGGGGTTCCTGTCAATAAAGTTAACCAGAGTTGTTTCAACCTCATCAAGTGAAGCAAAATTATAGTATATGCTCCCACGCGAACGTATTTCTCCAACGGTTTGCGGTCCACGGAGCAAGAGTACGCCAATAACTGCTATTTGCGGAGGAGTGAAGGTATATGCTTCGGTAAACTTTTGACGGTATTTCGGTACTCTCATTCCTGCTCCTGTAACCATTGTTACATACGATCTTTCCCGGAGTTCATCCAAACCGCGTACTACTGTTGTTTCATCATACGATACTACAGGATCCCTGTTATTCTTCTGATTACAGGCATTTGTAAGGGCATTCAGGGTCAGTGGGTAATAATCAGGCGTACAAAGCTCTTTTTCGATTAAAGAGCCAAGAATACGAACTTCAAGTTCTGAGAGTATTTTTTCCATGTGCTAAGTTCTATTTGATTCCATGATGAAAAGAATGGGTACTAATGTACGTACAAAGTGAGAGGGAAACAAAAACAGGTGAAATGAGGCGATGGATGTTAGCGATGGGTATGAAACCCATCGCTATACATGCTCTACTGAAATTAGATGAATCCTATGCTCATTCTTGATTCGTTCAATGCGAATTGAGAATTATTACTCCTTCGGCATTGGATTTTACCCAATAGCCTTTTCCGGGTAGAAGTATCTCGGCTACTGAGTAGCCGTTGTTATACTCAAAGAACGTAGATAGGGAGATATTTCCCGGTAGTGTCGTTATGTTTGCAACAGGTAGTGGATCTGAGATAGAACCAATCATATTCCATCCTGAACGGACGGAAATTGAATCTGTAGTAATAGGGAAGCCACCGATTTCTATTGATTGGTTTGCAGGAAATTTAAGCCAATAGCCAATCCTGTTTTCAAGCGAATCGTTTGGGGCGTAGCCTGTTTCTGTAAAGGAGAACGCACTTGAAGTTGCCGTAGGGAAGAGGGTAGATTTATCATGAGTTGTTAAAGAAACAGGTAATGAAATAATATTCCAATATTGGCTAACATTTATTATTCGGTTAGGATTGTATTTAAATACGTAGCCTGAATCACCCACCATGTAGCCGTGCCGTGGGTCTGTAAAAAAAATATCAGTGACATTTCCTAAATTCGGAGTGTCATACCTTGTCCAAGTTTTACCTGAATCGAGAGTATGAATGTATGTTCGCGCAAACAGTAAAGGAGCAAATGCTTCCGAAGGAGTACGAAACCCTACAGCGCCTGCAACGCCGAGATAGCCTGCCATGTAGGTAAGCCAACTTATGCCAGCATTAGTACTTTTCCCAATAATAGAACCTTCATCAACTCCCCCACCAACAGCAACGATATTCAATGAGTCAATAAAATGAAAGTCATTAATAACGTCATTGCCGGTAAGGAGAAGTTTCCATGTTGCCCCGCCATCTGTTGTGCGTCTGAATACTGCGGCAAATTCACTTGTGCCACCGACTGCGATACCGAACATGGGAGACCAAAATTTTATTTTCTTAATGGGGCGTGTAGAAACTGCTAAACTTTCTATGACGGCATCTGCCCAATCTTTTCCGCCATTAGTTGTTCCTATCAATTTGCCTTGTTCTCCGCCGATCCATCCATTGAGTGTATCAAGAAAGGAGAGTGCATAGAAGATTTGAGAATCAAAAGTGGAGGAAACCCAGTTTGTCCCTCCATCTACGGTGGATAAGAGAAATGTGCCATACCATTCATTCGGTTGGATACGAGTTTTGGTTGCCAGTATCCAGCCATGAGTTTGGTCAAGGAAAGATATTTCAACAATTTCGGCAGTTGTACCGGAACTCTGTTGTATCCAATTCTTACCACCATCGGTAGTTTTGAAAATTACGCCATTGGTTCCACCAACCCATCCCGTGAGGCTATCAAGAAAAAACGTGGATTTGAGGTTGTTAGTTGTTGGCTTTGGTAACGGAAGCCATGTATATGGTGTTTGAGCGAAACTAAGGGTTCCTAACAATAGGAATACCAAAGTGGCAGAAAAAACAATATTTCGATATAATAGAGGAGTAATACTGTGCATTGTTAATGGATTATGTAAGATTGCCCAAAAAGTTCAATAATGATGTAGTAGCGAGTCATCAGACCCTCAAAACAATGTAAAGCAAAATGCCGATCTGGTGATCGGCTACCACAACCAAACTATATGGACAAGTATCAGTTTTTATTTTCTTGAATACTCTTCATACGTTGTTTGGTGAGCCTGATCTACCTTAGCAAATTTTTCATAGACAGATCTATCGAAGTAGCCTTGAAAGGATTCTGCAAGTTCCTTAGATTTTGCATCAAAAAATAATCTCATTAATACGGTTTGTTGATTTAAGTCTTCTTTAAGTTTCCCGATACTTTCAATTGCCGAAAGCATATTTGCTTGGGCTTTTGTTTTTTTTGTTTCTAATAAATCCAAGCCGTTGTAATGATAGGTGTAATATGCTTTTCTTACATCATGGTTTCTTGGACCCAGTAAATCATCCATTAATTGACTACGAGAATATTCTGTTTGGGATGATGCTATCCAAGTTGTTCCGGCTCCGGGACCTGAGCGAGATTTGTTCACAAGTTCCATCGCTTTATTAAAGTATTTTGTTCCATCGAAAGGTCGGTATGAGTCAAAATCAAAGCCTAAGATAACATAGGCATAGAAATCAATAAAGCTAAATAACGCATCGAACCGATAATCATCATGAATCCACGCTTGTCCTCTGACATAATCGAATTCCCAACTATTATCTAAAATGCGTACACAAGCGGTATTGCGTCCGGTTTTTCCAATCGGGCGTTGACTTCCAATAGAGGCTTGAGCTGTATAGTGGTTATTGGAACTCACCCCTTGAACAAAGATTTGTAGGTTGCATTTGATTTTATAATTACCAAATTCTTCTTTTGTCCATTTGTAGCTATTTATATATTCTTTCACCTGAGAGGCGAAATCTACAAGATTTTCCCTACCTTCTGCGGTTAAGTTAGAAACATCAATCGTAACCTCGCAGTCGAGTTCTTGAGCGAATGATGGAACGCCGACGAAGAGGAGAATTGTGATAAGAATGCTCAAGTAAAATTTCATTGAATCCCTTTTTTTATCAATATAACGATTTGAAGAAGTATGGTCAAGGAAATAGCATAATTCTTTCTAAAGATGAAACGGTTAGAAAATAGTAATAGTTCCATAAAATAGCTGTTTTTAGACTTTTCAGGGAAACCGGTCTATATAGTCTGTTTTGACCAGATTCGAAAAGGTGGCGGGTTGAGAGTTCATTGATAAAAATCAAGAG
>OBEQ012752249.1_pt1 | contig 18158 bp, 20 predicted proteins | sample 1670901 | NCBI WGS metagenome assembly OBEQ01 (sample SAMEA104232315, study PRJEB22302) | groundwater metagenome | biome: forest; feature: aquifer; material: groundwater | place: USA | collected 2011-08-07 | depth 5.4 m
ATTGGTTTTCCACCGGTAACACCTCTACCGGCAAGAACAATTTTTTTATTGCGAAGAACCTTTTTAAAAAATCGTTTATCTTTATTGATATCAACAAAAAGTTGCTTATCAATTTTTTGTGTTCCAAAAATATACTTAAGAAGAGTTAAAACCGCTAGCCCAAGCGGAGCAACATATCGTGTTTTTCGCTTATGGCCCTCTATTTCCTTTAAATCATCAATATAGTCAAATAGACTGTCAGTTGATAACTGTGCGGGGAGCGGTTGTTGGATAATAATACCGGTCGTTTCAGGGTTTGCTGAGGCTTCTTTAATTTTGTGAGCAAAATCCTCAAAAGAGGGAACGTTTTTAATATGAACAAGTTCGAATTTAATTCCAATTTTTTTTGCAACTGAAGACTTGATTTTGACGTATGAACGTTGATCAGGTGCGTCTTCGATTAAAAATGTAGATAATTTAGGAGCTCTCTTTTTCTTTCGCTTTTTTAGTTCTTTTTTAAGAAGAGATCCGATGAAGTCAGCAATACGTTTTCCATTAATTTCCATGTACCTTATTATATCACACAAACGTAGCGCTTACCACCTTATCTTCTCGATTGGAGAAGCGCATCAGAATAACCCCTTTTGCGGTTCTTGAACGTGAGGGAATAGAAGGAAGCGGGATTTTTACAACTTGACCGTGAGAACTCGTAATGATCATTGTGGTATCTTCCGAGTTGATAATTTGGGCAAATGCAACTTCTCCGAATTTTTCATCGGTTGAGGTAATCTTTACTCCTTTTCCTCCCCGATGCTGACCTTTGAAAAATGCGAGTTTTGATTTTTTTCCTATTCCTTTTTCTCCGATGACCAAAATATCCTTTTTAAATTCTTCATTACTGAAAACATCAGCTGCGATGACGTGTCGTCCTGCATCAAAATTCATACCTTTGACACCGATGGAAGCTCTTCCTGTTGGTCGGATTTCAGTCTCTTTGAATACAATTGCTTTTCCATTATTTGACGTAAGAATGACATTTTTTTTGCCGTCTGACAGTTTTACCCACAAGAGTTCATCCCCGGCCTCAAGTCGTATTGCAATAATACCATTTGTTCGAATGTTTGCGTAATCCTTAAACGGAGTTTTCTTAACGGTTCCGAGTTTTGTCGACATCAAAACAAACATCCCTTCTTTTTTTTCTAGGGTCGCTGTGTCGTAACTCAAGATTGAGGTTATTTTTTCGTCAGGGCGAAGCGCAACGAGATTGATAATCGCCTTTCCTTTTGAGATACGTGATCCCTGTGGAACATCCCACACTCTGTTTTGGAATACTCTTCCTTGATTGGTATAGAATAGCATATAGTCATGAGTCATGGCGGTCGTAATGTAATATACATTGTCAGTATCTTTAGTTTCCATTCCTGAAACTCCTTTACCACCTCTATGCTGAACTCTGAATGTTTCTCGCGGGATTTGTTTGATGTACCCCTCTTTTGTCAGAACAACAATAACTTCTTTATTTTCTATAAGTTGTTCATCGGTGATTTCTCCGGGTTTACTTTTAATGATCTGTGTTCTTCGTTCATCACCGTATTTTTGTTTTAAATAGACTAACTCATCTTTGATTACTTTCAAAATCTTCAATACGTCCCCTAAAAGTCCTTCTAAATACGTAATCGTTTCTTCCAGCATTTTAAGTTCATCTTCAATCTTTGCTCTTTCAAGACCGGTGAGTCTTCGAAGCTGCATCTCAAGAATTGACTGAGCTTGAATATCTGATAATTTAAATTTTTTCATCAAGGATACTTTTGCGGTTGGTTCATCTTTTGATTCTTTGATTGTTTTTATTACGGCATCAATATGATCCAATGCAATCAAATACCCTTCTAAAATATGTGCACGATGTTTTGCCTCCTTGAGTTCGTATTCAGAACGCTTTGTTACAATCTCCACCCTGTGCTTAACATAGATTTCCAAAATTGATTTTAAAGAAAGCGTTTGAGGTATACCGTCAACAAGACAAACTATATTAACCGGAAATGAAGATTGAAGTTCTGTGTGTTTAAAAAGATTGTTAAGAACTTTTTTATATGATGCGTCTCGTTTCAGTTCAATGACTATTCGCATACCATCGCGATCTGATTCATCGCGAAGATCGGAGATGCCTACAATTTTTTTATCAACAACAAGATTCGCAATTTTTTCTACCAGATGCGATTTATTGACTTGATACGGAAGTTCATTTACGATAATTGCCATTTTTCCTTTTCCCAGATCTTCGTCGGTGATTTTTGCTCGAACCAAGATTGATCCTCTACCGGTCGCGTACATTTCTCGAATATCATTTGCGCCGTAGATGATCCCTCCTGTTGGGAAATCGGGCGCTTTGACAAATTCAAATAGTTCGTCAAATGTTTCGGTAAAAGTGAATGTTGAATTTTTGTCTTTTTTTGTTTTATCGATAATAAGACATATGGCATCTACAAGTTCGGTCAGATTATGAGGAGGGATTTTAGTTGCCATACCAACGGCAATTCCTTCAGCTCCCATCAAAAGGAGGTTGGGAAGTTTGGCAGGAAAATAAGTTGGTTCCTTAAGGGAACCGTCAAAGTTATCGATCCATCCGACTGTTTCTTTATCAATATCAACAAGCATCTCATCGGCTATTTTTGAGAGTTTTACTTCGGTGTAACGCATTGCAGCTGGAGGGTCTCCATCAACTGATCCAAAGTTTCCCTGGCCTTTGATTAAGGGATAGCGCATGGAAAAGTCCTGAGCAAGTCTTGCTAGAGCTTCGTAAACAGGCGCATCTCCATGAGGATGATACTTTCCTAATACATCTCCCACAACTTTAGCTGATTTTGAAAAACGTGCGTTGGATGTCAAACCAAGTTTATACATTGCGTATAAAATCCGTCGGTGTACAGGTTTCAGACCATCCCGAACATCAGGAAGTGCGCGAGACACAATAACAGACATCGCGTAATCTAGGTATGAGCGCTTCATTTCAGTAGTAATTTCTGCGTTCTGAATATTTTTATTTTGATCAGCCATATTTTTATTTCATTGCTTTTTTGATTGCATCCAACGCTTTTTGTTTTGATAGAAAATTCTTAGTCTTCACCCATTTGTTAGGTTCAAGTTCCTTATAGTGATTGAAAAAATGCTGAATTTTTTTCTTTGTTGTTTCATCAAGGTCTGTTACATCATTGATATTTGCATAAAATGGATCTACTTTTTTTGTCGGTACGGCTATAATTTTTGTGTCAATTCCTTCTTCATCTTCCATCTCAAGCATGCCTATAGGACGTGCTGGAATTACTGTTCCAGGAAGCACTTGATAGGTTGAGATGACCAGTACGTCGACCGAATCTCCGTCTTCAGCAGATGTTTGCGGTACAAATCCGTAGTTAAATGGATAGAACATGGCGGTGTAACCGAAACGATCAACCATAATCACTCCTGAATCTTTATCAAGTTCGTATTTAACCGATGAACCTTGAGGAATTTCAATAAACACATTCACCTCTTCTGGTGGATTTTTTCCTGCAGAAAGTTTGTTAATATTCATAGGATTAATTTAAATGGCTAAATTGCTAAACTGTTAATTAAAGATCCAAATTGGCATTCTTCGCATGCGTAACGATGAATTTTTTCCTTGGCGGAACTTCGTCTCCCATGAGCATCGAGAAAACATAGTCAGTTTCTTGTGCATCTCTGACAGTAACTTGTTTTAATATTCTGACTTCTGGATCCATTGTTGTTTCCCATAGTTGTTCGGGATTCATTTCTCCCAAACCTTTATATCTTTGAATCGTTGGAGGAGTTACTGTGGTGAACGATTTTATGATTTTATCACGTTCTTCATCTGAATACGCATATTTTACAGTTTTTCCTGACTGTATTTTGAAAAGAGGAGGTTGTGCAATATATAAATGTCCTTTATTGACAATGTCAGGAAGATGGCGGTAAAAAAAAGTGAGTAAAAGTGTGCGAATGTGTTCTCCGTCAACGTCGGCATCGGTCATAATAACTATTTTATGGTATCGGAGTTTTGCATAGTCGATACTTTCCCCAATTCCCATTCCAAGCGCAATAACAAGATCTTTTAATTCCTTAAAAGCAAGTACTTTATCAAGATATGCTCGTTCTGTATTCAATACTTTTCCCCGAAGAGGCAGAATTGCCTGGAATTTTCTATTTCTTCCCTGTTTTGCGGTGCCGCCTGCAGAATTACCTTCAACCATAAAAAGTTCTGATAATGCAGGATCTTTTTCCTGGCAATCGGCGAGTTTTCCTGGGAGACTAGCTCCTTCCAAAGCTCCTTTTCTCAGGACTGCTTCTCTTGCCGCCTTTGCAGCGAGACGCGCTTTTTGCGATAGATAGATTTTGGATAATATATCTTTTGCAGTGCGAGGGTTTTCTTCAAAATAGGACTCCAAAAATTCAAACACTGATTGTTGTACGAGTGTTTGTATCTCTGAATTTCCTAATTTAGTTTTTGTCTGTCCTTCAAACTGTAGATTTGTCGAAGGCATTTTTACATAAACTATTGCGGTAAGCCCTTCTTTGACATCGTCTCCGGTAAATAGTTCTTCTCCATTTTTGCTCCCAAACTCTTTTCGCGCATAGTTGTTGATTGCTTTGGTAAGAGCGGTTCTAAATCCGGTCAGATGAGTTCCACCTTCATGAGTATTAATTACGTTAACAAATGAATGAATGCTTTCAGAAATAGAATCGTTATATTGAATCACTACTTCGACTTCTTTATCATCAACGGTTTTCTTGATAAAAATAGGATCATGGAGAATCTTTTTTCCACGGTTGAGATCTTTGATTAATGAGACGATACCACCATCGAAAAAATACGCGAATCGGTCATTTGTTTTTTCATTCCTTATTCTGAAATAGACCTTACTGATAAGATATGCTCGTTCTTTGACTTGTTTTTTGAATATAGAATGATTGGGCTCGGTTGTTTCTTTGAAAATGTCCTTGTCCGGTAAAAACGAAACTCCGGTTCCGTTTTTGAAAGGGAATTTGACCATAGATTCTTTTACTTCACGAGTTTGGTACTGTGGAATACCTTTTTTGTATTCTTGTCGATAGAGTTTTCCATCGCGTTTTATCTCGACGATAAGGTGTTCAGAAAGTGCATTGACGACCGAAGCACCAACACCATGAAGACCTCCAGAGATTTTGTATGCGCCTACATTAAACTTTCCTCCTGCGTGGAGTTTGGTCATAACAATTTCAAGAGCAGAGACTTTGTACTTTGGCAGCTTATCAACAGGAATACCTCGACCATCGTCAAATACGGTTAGGTATCCATTGTTTTGGATAATAATGTGAATATTTTTGCAATAGCCAACGAGGGCCTCATCAATTGCATTATCAATGATTTCATTCAGGCAGTGATTTATCCCGTATTGAGAAGTTGTTCCAATATACATTGCCGGTCTCTTTCGAACCGGTTCGAGTCCTTCCAAAACTACAATTGCATCTGCTCCATAGCCTGATTTATGTGTTTTTTTAATCATAAAACATTATATCTAAGAATCATTCATATATTACCATTACTTTAGCTCCACTTTTCCACCTGCTGTTTCTATTTTTTTCTTTGCTTCTTCTGCTTGGTCTTTTTTTACATCGGTTAATAGGTTTTGAGGCGCTGATTCAACCAGTTTCTTTGCTTCCATAAGGCCTAAATTAGGAAGAATCTCTCGTACCGCTTTAATAACTCCTAGTTTATTATCACCTGACGCTGAAAGTACGACGGAAAACGTTGTTTTTTCTTCCTTGTCCGCCGAAGCTCCAGCGGAGGCGGATGCTGGCGATGCTGCCGCTACGGGCATTGTAGAAACTCCAAATTTATTTTCGAGATACTTTGATAATTCTGCCATCTCAACAACAGTCAATCCTTCAATTTCTTTTGCTATTTTTTCCAATTTTTCTGATAATTTTACATCTGACATCTAAATCAACCCCTTTCAATAATTTTCAATTTTTAATTTTCAGTTTTCAATGAATTTCCAATGTTACAATTTGCAATTCTCAAACAGTTTGAAAATTAAGTAAATGAAAATTGATTATTGATTGAAAATTGAAAATTGGAAAATGATAATTATGAACTTTTTGACTTTGTGCTCAGAATATATACGAACTTGTTTGTATTGTACTTCAGCGAATAGATAAGCTTGCCCATAGGGCTTTTCATGCTTCCGATAATTTTTGCCATTAGTTGGTCTTTTCCTGGAAGTTGTGCGATTTGAGAAAGAGTTAGGGAGTCGTAATTCTGATCGTCAAGTATACCGAATCTGAAATCAAGCGTTTTTTCCTTTTGAGTGAATTGATAGAATGCGCTCAATCCTTTGTTCCAATCTTCTCCTAAGGACAAAAGCGCAGAAGTATCCTTTAATGGAAAAAATTTCTTTTTCAGTTCTTTCAGATTTTTATTCTTTAGAGCAAGTTTATTGATTGCTTTTTCAAATAGAGTGTTTTTAATAACACTGAAAGATGATTGTTCTTTTTTTAAAGACTTTCTTAAGGTTTCGAGGGCCTGATGAGTTGTTTTATCAAACTTTATCAATGCAAAGTTGGAGTTTTTTTGAAGTTTTTCAACAAATGATTGAACAGCTGATTTTTTTTGATTACTTACCATGATTTTTTACCTTCCCCCCCCCGACACTACGGTCGAGAGATGTTCGCCGGGAAATGATTTTACAAACACTGTTTACAGTGTAAACCCAGTGTCTTAGGCGACAATTTTATAATTATATCAAGTTATCCCTCGTTTAACAATTCTTTTAATGTTTTTACCTTTTTCTCTTCCTTCACATCTTTTTTATTTTTTTTGCCTGCGTGTGTTACTTTATACTCTCGAGCAAACTCTTGTTTCTTTTGGAATGTATCAACGCGACCTTTCACATCAAGGAGCCTTTCTTCTCCTGTATACAGAGGGTGGCATTTATAGCATACTTCTACGGTGATTGATCGTTTAGTTGACCCTGTGGTAAACGTATTCCCACATGCGCAAACTACTGTTGCATCTTGAAAATATGTTGGATGAATTTGAGCTTTCATAGTAAGGATAGAATATTTATTATACCAGTAATGTATTATAATTCAAGAATGATCCAGATTCTACAAGAAGCTGCGTTAAAAGGGGGAGAGGTTCTTCGTTCATATTTTAAAAAGAATTTCTCTATTAGAACAAAAACAACACATCAAAATTTAGTAACTGAAGCGGATATAAAAAGCCAGAAAGTAATTAAAGAATATATTGAAAAAGAAGTCACAAAAAAATTTTCAATACCAGAAAATGAAATTGGTTTTATTGGTGAAGAAGGATTATATAAACCAGGTGGTAAATATATTTTTGCCATTGATCCGTTAGATGGAACCGCAACATTTGCTTCTGGGTTCGAATTTTTTGCCGTGATCATTTCAGTATTTGTTGAAGGGAGATTGCAATCAGGAGTTGTTTATGACCCAATTAAGGATAAATTATATTTTGCCGAGAAAAGTAAAGGTGCATTTAGAAAAGATCAAAATGGGGTACAAAAACTTCTTATGCAACAAGAAAATCTACAAAATCTATACTTCAGTGGTGGTCTAGGTCTCAAAGAAGAGATACGTAAAAAACAATTTAAAATATACGATAAGCTCTTTCCTCATTTTCGTGGATATATTTCAATATATTCTGGAGCAATATCGATCTGCTGGTTAGTAGAAGATAAAATTGGGTTTTTTACTGCAGGAGGACCTGGAGTTTGGGATATTGCTGGAGCTCAAGTCGTCTTGGAAGAAGCAGGAGGAGTGATTGTTGACTGGAAAGGAAATAAATTCTCCTACGATCTAACTAATCCGGATAAACGTTACCCTTATTTTGCATGCCATTCAAATAACTTGCAAAAAATTCTTGATTTCATGAAGTAAATCCCATAGTCACAATTACGGGGTAAATACCTTGTCCCACTTTCCTTCTTCAATAATGTCTTCTAGGTTATGAAAGCTTTTTCCGATGCGATGATCGGTTAAACGGTTTTGTGGAAAGTTATATGTTCTTATTTTATCCGCTCGTTCCCCTGTTCCGACATTTTTGACGAGCGAGTACATCATTCCTTTCTTTTCTTCTTCTTCAAGTTGATAGAGTTTTCCTGCTAAAAGTTCCATGGCAATTCTCCGGTTTGCTTCTTGATATCTTTCACGACTGGCGGTGACAACGATTCCAGTTGGTTTATGAGTGAGACGTACTGCAGTTGAAACTTTATTGACATTTTGTCCACCGTGACCTCCTGAACGATAAAACTGCCATTCGACATCAGCAGGATTAATCCGTACATCTGATTGAATAATTTGTGGAAGAACAACAATAACACAGGTTGAGGTATGTATTCTTCCCTTTCTTTCTGTCGCCGGTATCCGTTGAACCCGATGAACCCCTGTTTCTTTCTTAAAATAATGATATACACTATCCCCTGAGATTTTGAGCAATGAATTTTCATCATCAAGATATGAAAATTTACATCCTCTTTTTTCCGCAAACTTGATGTATGACAATAGCAGTTCTTTCATCCAGAGTTTAGATTCGTCACCACCTACTCCGGGGATAGCTTCGATAATGACGATATTTGGATTGACTTGCATAATTACTTTTTAAAGTAAGCGATAAGATCTTTAACTGAAAGTTCTTTTTGCTCACCTGTTTTCATGTTTTTTAACTTTACTATTTTTTTCTTAACTTCTTCAGGACCAACAATCACTACATAAGGGATTTTTTTCCGATCAGCATATTTAAGCTGTTTATCAAGTTTATCACTGGATGAGGGTAATATTTCAGTCGGAATATTTTCTTCACGTAGTTTTTTTACAATAGATAAAGATTCAATCACCGTTTCCTCATTAAATACACATACCAATACTTGTGTTCCACTTTTTTCTTCAGGAATAATCTTGAGAACTTCCGCAGCGTCAACCATTCGATCAAAACCAAATGCAATCCCCACAGCAGGTATGTCGATTCCTCCGAGTTGCCCAATTAATTTGTCATACCTTCCTCCGCCCCCGCATGATCCGGCCGTATATTCGGGAAGCATTACTTCAAAAATCATGCCGGTGTAATAGTCCAAACCCCGAGCAAGTGTCGAAGTAAAAACAAGAGATTCTTTTGGTACTCCAAGATTAACCAAATAATCAATAATTGTTTGAAGGTTTTGTGAGACTTTTGCGGATTGAATCGAGGATAAAGCTTTTGAAGCTTCTTCTTTTATAAGACCTTTATCGACAAGTTCTTCGATAACTTTCTCCTTTCCTATTTTTTCAAGTTTATCTATTGTTTGAATAAGTGAAAAGACATCAACTTTTTTATTCACAAATGATTCAAGATAGGTAAAAAGTGTTTGACGATCATTTATGAGAATTTTAACCGTAGGATACCCAACATTTTTGAATGCGAAATATGTAGTTGCTATGATTTCTGCATCGGCAATTGAAGATGTCGAACCAAAAATATCGATATCGCATTGAGTGAATTCGCGAAACCTTCCTTTTTGTGGATTGTCTGCCCGAAACACATTTTGTATTTGATAGCGCCTGAAATATTTTGGAAGAAGATTTTGATACTGTGAAAGTACTCGAGCCGAAGGAACCGTTTGGTCGTATCGAAGCGCAACTTCCCTGTCTCCCCTATCCTTAAATGTATACATAAGTTTATCTGCCTCTTTTCCATATTTTCCAAGAAGAAGTGACGCATATTCAAGAGTCGGAGTTTCTAAAGGGTCAAATCCGAAAAGCTCAAAAACTTCAATAATTTTCTTCATTACATAATCACGCCTGCGTTTTTCTTCAGGTAAAAAATCCCGAAACCCCTTTAGTGTTTGAGGCGTGTTCATATTATGTAATTATATATGGGAATAAGAATAGAATGCACTGAATATTTACTGAAAATAGATGGCATTTTGCGCTGTGTCAATTTTTTTTTGTAATACAGCATGATCATCATGATAAATCATGTTTCCTTTGCCAGCAAATCCATCTTCTAGTTTATAAACTAATACTTGACTGAAAGGGAATTCAAGAAGTACAAAAGGTTTGAGAGGAAATCTTAAATATTTTTTGCTTTCAGTTTTCCAATGAACATGCCTGCCATCATCGAAGTAACCAACTTTTGTATCGAGGTTATCAAACAATGTTTTAAAATTCAATGGATTTTCATCCTGATCTATAACTATAATTCCGTTCCCTCCATCTTCAAATGGCCATACAATTCCAACCCCTTTTTTTTTATCATCCCTTGATTTTTTTAAGAGTCTATCGAAGTATTCAATGAGATAAAATCCTCCAAAGGTTTGATAGGCACAACGGAAACAAGTTAGCAAATTAATAGATTGTTCAGTAATCTGAGGAATCTTTTCGAATATATTTGCCGTTATTAAACGTAGACCAGGTTTTTCAGAGATAGCAAATTGTCCGCCATGAACAGCGATCAATTCAAAATGTTTTTCTGGCTCGAAACCCCACATTTTTAATATATCTTCAAGACCTGTTTCATTTTTTACAACACCTCTGGGTTGAAAAGTGTGCCAACCGTTTTGTGGCATTTCCAATTCTTTAGAAGTCTGCCCTGTAAAAAGAGTTGCATATGATGAAGAACCAACATCCATAATTCTGAAAACATCACCACCTCTAACTACGTTTTCTACTCTCTCTTTAAGAATATCAATAATATTAGTAGTGTTACCTCTATGTTCCTGAATCCACAGAGCTCTCTTTAAATATTCGGCTGTCTCACTGCCTTCTAATGAGCGTTCTTTTTCTGGAGCCCATGATTGCTGATAATCTTGATAGATAAACCGAAGACTTTGCTGAGGCAGCAGTTCGAGTCTTCTTACTTGTGTAAATTCAGAAATAGTATTGCGTTCAGGCATAAATTGTTTGAATAAGACTTATAGTATAACATATTTCCCTTAGAACTCAACTATCATGCTCTATTCTTGCTACTGCGTATCGATACGTAGTAGCAAAGTTATATTCCCTGCTCTTTTTTTCGTTGCAGATTTCTTTTTCTTTGCCAAGCAGCAGACCAATTGATTCCATAAACACCTGGAGCGAAGATTTCGCTGAATAATTCCTCGAAAACTAGAGAAACCTTCTCTGTTCCGACGATTCCTTTTAAAGCTGGGACAATACCTTGACTATCTTCCATAAGAACTCTGAATTTAGAAACAGTACTGTTTGATACTCGTAATACTTCACAGATGTTTCTATAATCAATTTTTTTCATCAAAAGATATATTACAGCAATACGTTTAACAATCATAATCCGTTCAGCTGGGCTTAGAAGTTCGTGGAAGATATTATTGAATTCTTCTCTATCTCGGTCTTTACCCACAACTTCATAAAACACTGCAAATACTTTTACGTACGCTTCAGGTTTTATTTTATATGGAGAAATTCTTACCATGCTACCATGTAACAATACGCAGTAGCATCTGTCAATGGATTATAAGCGACAAAAATTAAGTTTTTATTTATAGAGCAATCTGAAGTTTATAGAAATACACTCGAATAATTATCCACTGAAGATCATGTGATACATCAAATATGTAGGAAAATACTCATGTAGTAAATGAATAATTTGACATATACATTTAGTAATTATTTTTTTGTTCTTTGTTCTAATTCTACAAAAATATCTTTTAGTTGGATATTATAAGAATTCAAAAGAATTAAAATATGAAACCATAGGTCTGCAACTTCTGAAATTATTCTTTTCTTTCCCTCATTTTTTGCAGCGATGATCACTTCCGTTGCTTCTTCTCCTACTTTTTGAATAATCCGGTCCCTGCCAGCTTTAAATAACGAAGCTACATAAGAATCCTTAGGCTTTTTTAACTTACGATTTTGAATTATGTTATAAAGCTCATCAATTGTCATATTTATTTGTAACTATTAAAAAAACACGTTTTGTTTCCGGTGTGACAGACATTTTTACCGATTAATTGAACTTGAATTAATATTGTATCCTGGTCGCAATCCAATAATATCTTTTTTACCTTAAGCTTGTTTCCCGATTCCTCACCTTTCATCCAAAGTTTATTTCGGCTTCTACTCCAAAAAAATACATAACCTGTTTTTTTTGTTTTATCTAGTGATTCTTTATTGCTGTATCCCAACATATAGACTTCAAGTGTTTTGTAATCCTGAATAATGGTTGGTAATAATTGTTTCATGCCTAGTTTAATCGAACTGGTATTTTTTTACGAGCTAAATATTTTTTTACATCTTTAATTCTTAATTCTTTAAAATGAAATAAGGAAGCAGCTAATGCAGCATCAGCTCTTCCTTCAGAAAAAATGGTATAAAAATCCTCTAAATTTCCTGCTCCGCCGGACGCAATTACAGGAACATTGACCGATTGAGTAATTAATTTAGTTAACTCGACGTTAAATCCTTTTTTGGTTCCGTCAGTGTCGATACTAGTCAGTAGAATTTCTCCAGCTCCAAGTTTAGTTGCTTCTTTTGCCCATTCGATTGCCGAAACGCCTGTATCAGTAGTTCCCCCATTAATAAATACATTCCATCGGTTCTCGCTCACTTTTTTTGCATCGAGAGATAACACGACGCATTGACTTCCAAATGTTTCGGCGCATTCTTTAATGAGACTCGGTCTATTAAATGCACCGGTGTTAATCGAAACTTTATCTGCTCCGGCTTTCAAAATTCTTTGCATATCAAAAACAGTTCTAATACCTCCGCCTACAGAAAAAGGGATTGATACTTTTCGAGCAGTTCTTTCGACTACATCCAAGAGAATATCTCTATTTTCAACGGTAGCGGTAATATCAAGAAATACGAGCTCATCTGCGCCTTCTTGATTATATAACTCTGCAAGTTTTACCGGATCACCTGCGTCCCGAAAATTCACAAACTGTATTCCTTTTACTACTTTGCCTTCAGTCATATCAAGGCACGGAATAATGCGTTTAGTTACCATAGTTTTGTCCAATTGATAATAAATTGTTGTCCAATCTCTCCGCTTTTTTCTGGGTGAAATTGGGTCGCTACGATATTTTCCATTTTTAAAACTGAACAGAAATTCATACCGTATTCTGTTTTTGCGATCGTTAGTAAATTATCTTTTGGTATACAGTAATAACTATTTAAAAAATAAAACGAGCTACTAATCGGTATTTTTTCGAACAGCTTATTTTCGCTTGTTAATTGAACAGCATTCCAGCCAATCTGTGGAATTTTATTTTCTGAACTAAATTTTCTTACTTTTCCTTTAATAATATTAAGACAGGTTACATTTCCTTCCTCGCTAAATGAAAATAAGAGTTGCATACCAAGGCAGATTCCTAAAAATGGTTTCCCATTTTGTATTTCTTCTATAATAACTGAGCCAAGGTTCCTCTTAATTAAATTTTTCATTCCTTGATTGGCAGAACCCACGCCAGGTAAAATAACTGCGTCCGATTTCCTGATGATTTGAAGGTCATCTGAAATAACAGACTCGATATTGAGTCTATCCAGTGTATTTTTTACACTCCCCAAATTTCCTACACCGTAATCAATGATGACAATCATAAGACTCCTTTTGTTGACGGAATTTTTAATGGTATTCTTTTATCTTTTTCGCACGCCATGCGGATTGCTCTAGCTCCTGCTTTGAAAATTGCCTCTATTTTGTGGTGATCATTTCTCCCGTTTTCAACTTTAATAAATAGATTTACTTTTGCATTCTGTGCAAACGCATCCCAAAAGTCGTAGACAAGTTCCGTGCTTAAATCACCAACTTTTTCCCGATTAAATTGACAATTTAACTGGAATGTATAACGACCTGAAAAATCTATTGCAACAGTTGCAACTGCTTCGTCCATTGGCAAGATAAAAAACCCATAACGGTTAATACCTTTTTTATCACTTAATACTTCTAAAAAAGCCTGTCCCAAAACAATTCCCACATCTTCGACTAAATGATGTTCGTCGATATAGGTGTCTCCTTTGGCTTTAATTTCAAGATCAAATAGACCATGCTTAGAAAATAAATCCAGCATGTGATTAAGAAATCCAATTGGGGTTTTGATTACCCTTTTTCCTGTACCATCAACAGTGAGAGAAACAATGATATCTGTTTCATTCGTTTTTCTATTCACTTTAGAAATTCTTTTCATAATAAATAATCAATAACTTGTAACATTGACTGAAATCGAAATGATCCGATATTTTGATTACCTACATAAATACTCGGAATACCTGCAGCTTTAGAGGCGATGATATCGCTTGGACTATCTCCGATATATACTGTATTTTTTAATTTCAATTTTTTTATTACAGTCAAAATCATATCTGGGGCAGGTTTTCCCTTTTTAACGTCTTCCATTGCTACTATGCAATCAAACAATCCTCTTAATTTATTTTTATTAATAACGTATTCTGCTTCCATTTTCGGCCTGTCTGTTGCAATTCCTAGCTTTTTATAATTTTTTTTCAATTGTTCTAACTTTGTTTTAGGAATAAACAATTTTTCATTATTGATAAAACCTTTATTCTTTGATGACCCAAGATACAACGATTGAAAATATGATTTAACGGTTTCAAAAGGAATGGCGAGATTATTAATTAACGAATACGTAGCAACCCAGTCGTTATTCATGCCTAGCTTGTTTTTTATTCTTGTGACCTCGTCCATTTTTACTTCTCTTTTCATAAAGAAACCTGCTGTTTGACGAATTGCTTCACGATATGACTTAGAGACGTCAACAAGTATCCCATCTATGTCAAAAATAATGCCGTCGAGTATCATAGTATTTCTCTCAAATTTTTAATCAATGTATTATTTTGCTCTGGGTTGCGGACAGTAATACGAACACATCCTTCTAAATATTTCTTTTTACTCCTGTCTCTGACTAATATGTTTCTTTCCTTTAATTCTTGACAGATCATTTCTGCATTTAGATCAAACTTTATTAGTAAGAAATTTGCCTGTGAAGGATAGACAAACAATCCTAATTTGGTCAAAGCTTTTGTTAATCGATCACGTTCTTTTTGTATTAAATCAGTCTGCTTTTTTATCCATTCCTGGTCTTGTTCCAGTAATAACTCTGCTAACTTACTGGAAAAATAGCTGACTCCTAGAGGAAAACGGATCGCATCAAAAATCTTACTTAATTTATTACTGGCGATTAGATAACCAATTCGTGCTCCAGCCATAGCGCCGAATTTAGAAAAACTTCGAAGGATAACAATATTGGAATATTTTTTTAGTAATGGTATACACGTTTCTCCCCAAAATTCACGGTACGCTTCATCAACCACTACAATACCTGATGAGTTTTTTACTACGTTATCGATTGTTCCTATAGAAGTAACTGAGCCTGTTGGATTATTAGGCGAACATACAAATGTTATTTTTATTGATTTATTTTTAAGTGTTTTTAAAACAGTATCAACGTTTATTTCATACGTATTTTTTAACAAAGGAATTTCAACTGCTCTACCTCTATTAATTTTGCATTGTAATTTGAACATTTCATACGTCGGCGGTTGTACAAGAAAAAAGTCACCAGGATTTAAAAATGCTTTACCAATAATATCAAGTGCTTCATCACCACTATTAGTGACTGTTATCATGTTTTCGTTGACTCCCTCATATCTCGCAATCAATTTTTTCAACTTCGTATACGACGGATCGCCATATTCATTGATAGGACAGTCTTTTTCCAGCGATTTTAATAAGGCCTTTATGCTGGGAGGTGATTCCGGCAGCGTATTAGTATCAAATCGCAATACCTCAGGGCCAACATTTTTTTCCCACTGATATGGGACTATAGTCTTGGCAATCTCTGATAATAGATTTTGATTATTATTCATATATAAGATTAATTTTTAAATCGTATGGAAACAGAATTTCTGTGCGCCGGTAATTGTTCTACATCGGCAATTATTTCTATAGTTTTTTGTATTCTTTTCAATCCACCTTTTGTGCATTCTTGTACCTGCATCCATTTACCATATGCATCAACTCCTAATGGTGGATACATTTTTGCCATGCCGCCGGTTGGTAGTACGTGATTGGCGCCAGTTGCATAGTCGCCGCTGGATTTAGTAGTCCAATCTCCCAAAAAAACAGATCCCGCATCAGTAATTTTTTTTACAACCTGTTTTGGATTTTTTACCATAATCTCTAAGTGTTCAGGAGCATAATTATTGGTAAATTGAATTATTTCCTCAAGACTTTCTGCTATAGCAATTAAGCCATATTTCTTTAATGATTCTTTTATTCTTTCCTTAGTGTTAAGATTTATTAATTGTTTATTTATTTCTTTAATAGTTTCCTGAGCAATATTTTTTGATGTCGTTAACAATACGCATACGGAATCTTCACCATGTTCTCCATCTGCTAATAAATCTGCAGCGATAAAAACCGGATTTGCCGTTTCATCGGCAATAACAAAAACCTCAGAAGGTCCGGCAGGCATATCAATACTAATTTTCTCAAGTGCTAATATCTTTGCTGCTGTTACGTATGAATTACCCGCACCGAAGATCTTGTAAACATTCTGAATTGTTTCTGTTCCATAGGTCATCGCCGCAATTGCTTCAACTCCACCAACTTTAAATATTTTTGTTAAACCGATCATATTTGCCGCAACGAGAGTAGTTGATGGAATTTGTCCATCGTTTCCCGGCGGCGAGCACAGAATAATTTCTTTGCATCCTGCAATTTGAGCAGGAATTGCAGTCATAAGTACAGATGAAGGATAGATTGCCTTTCCTCCTGGAATATAGAGACCAACTTTTTTAATCGGTCTCCACTCTCTCCAAACCTTTATTCCTTTTTCCGATTCGACTACTTTATCTTTTTTTATCGGGAGTTGGACTTTTTGAACTTCAGTAATATTTTTAGCCATCTGTTTTAGGGCTTTAATTGTTTTTTTATCTACGTTTCTATATGCATAGGCAATCTCTTTTGATGTTACTTGAATAGTTCTATAATTTTTCTTTCCATAGCGAGTCTCATACTTATTTTTAATAGCTAAATCTTTTTTCACTCTTACTTCTTCCATGATTTTTTTTACTTGCGGAAGGATAACTCTATAATTACCCGCTGATCTATTTACTATTCTTAAATAATTTTGCTTCGATAATTTTTTTAACCTTACTATTTTCATATAATTAACTTCTCAATTGGTAATACTAATATTCCGGAGGCTCCGAGTCTTTTTAGTTTTTCGATCGTTTCCCAAAACACATCTTCTTTAATGACGGATTGAATAGAGATCCATCCAGGAGTTGCTAAGGGTGAAATTGTTGGTGATTTTAATCCAGGGATTGTCTTTTTGATTTTTGGAAGAATTATTTCTGGAGCGTTCATCATGACGTACTTATAATTCTTAGCTGAGAGAACGCCTTTGAAACGAATAAGTAATTTATCAATAAGAGTTTTCCTTTTTATATCACTCATTGAAGATGGATTTGCAAGAAGCACTGCCTCTGAGTCATAAAGCTTTTCAATAATTCGTAAATCGTTTAAGGCAAATGTACTCCCCGTTGAAACAAGGTCAGCAATTGCTGAAGCAATACCCAAAATCGGAGTGATTTCCAGTGACCCGCTGATTGTAATGATTTTAACTTTGATATTTTGTTGTTTAAAAAAGTATTTGGTCGAATTCGGATACGAAGTTGCAATCATTTTATTTTCCAAGTCTTTCACAAATTGTATATTTGAATCTTTTGGAACTGCTAGACACAGTGAACAAAACCCAAAACGTAAGTTGAGTAATTTTTTAACCACAGGTCTTAGTTCATTAATAAGATTTTGACCTACAATACCAAGATCTACCGCACCGGATTCTACATAATCGGGAATATCGTCATCTCTAATATAGATTATCTCCAATGGAAAATTACGACAGGTAGAAAATAATCTCTGATTATAACTTTCAAACTCCAATCCAGACGATTGAAGGAATTTAACCGTTTCTTCAGTCAATCTACCTTTTTTTTGTACACCAAGTTTTAAATTTCCGTTATTTAGTTTATTCATATTAATTTACAAAAAAATAACCCCGCCTGTGCGGGGTATAAAAATAATCCAATAACACTTGTTACCCCGCAGAAGCGAGGTGGTGATGGTTTACCGCGTAACCAGATTTCCCTGAGTTTGAACTCAG
>OBEQ012780612.1_pt1 | contig 18155 bp, 3 predicted proteins | sample 1670901 | NCBI WGS metagenome assembly OBEQ01 (sample SAMEA104232315, study PRJEB22302) | groundwater metagenome | biome: forest; feature: aquifer; material: groundwater | place: USA | collected 2011-08-07 | depth 5.4 m
TCGTATCCGCGGTTTGGTTTTGAAGGCAATGAAAACGTTCCTTCGTATTATTTGGAAGATGTCCAAAGGGCATTTGCCCGAAAAGTCCCGATTTATAGGCAAAGCGCATCGGATATTTTGCCGGCGCCGGCGGATGCCCGCACACCGGGGGAGCTTGAGCGATCGGTGATTTTACATTTATTTGAGCCCAGGCATGTCGGCGGTTGGGAAGAAGATTCTAAAGTCTTGCCGCTCTTTGGACTTATTTCGAAATTAACACAGCGGAAGGAATTTTTAGAAACCATTCAGGCGATTTATGAAAACGAACTTAGGTTTGACTGGAAAACCAGAAAGGAAGATGGTTTTACCGATGACTCGGCCATAAAGTTATTAACGGGTCGAAAGCGTCCCTTCGCGCCAACAAGGCTCGAAACATACGGCGCTTGTCCTTTTAGATATCTTCTGGCGCATGAGGTCTATTTGGAAGAGCCCGATGAGGAATTGAGTCCGCGAACAATCGGTACCATATACCATAGAACGCTCGAAGACTTTTTTAAGAACAAAGGGCATGAGCAGGATCTGAGCAATGCCAGGCAGGTCATGCAAGAATCGTTTGGAAAGATATTTAAAGAAAACCCTCTTTTGAGCGATCGGCCTTACCGGCTCGAGTTAAAGAAAATTGAGATGGAGGAATTACTCGATCAATTTCTAGTTTTTTTGTTTGATGAATTAAAGCACGCGATACTTAAACCTTATCTTTACGAATATAAAATTGGAGATGAAAAATCACCTTTTGAATTAACGGGATCGGACAACAAGGACGAGCACATTTTGGTTACCGGTTACGTAGACAGGATTGATGTCGATCCGGAAAAACGTTTTGCGATTATTGTAGATTACAAACTCTCAAAAAAGGTAAAGAAAAACGACACCGATTATGGTCTCATGCTCCAACTTCCCCTCTACGTGCTAGCCGTTGAAAAAAATATGAATGTAAAAGTGATCGGCACGTATTTTTTCAGATTAGGTAACCTTAAAAAGGGAAAATCGATTAAGTGGGGAGTTTTCTCTGAAGAGGGACTTAGGGCGGCAGGTTTTGGCGAGGTCAAGTCTCCTGACAGAAAAATGCTAGGGGCTTCTTCGCGAAATACCTATCCGGAAGCCCGATTCAGGGAGCTCGTCGATCAAAGCGCCGAATGGGCCAAGCAATATGCGAAGGAAATCAGGAAAGGAAAGTTTCCGGTCTATCCCAAAGATTGCCTTTTGTACTGCAAATTTAAACCGGTATGCCGGATTGAGAAATGGATGATTACCCAGATTCAATACGAATTGTCGGAAAGTCCGGATATATGATGAACTTTTCTGAGGAACAAAAGCAGGCCGTCTACTCCAAAGCCAGCCGCGTCTGCGTTTCTGCAGGCGCCGGATCGGGTAAGACTTCGGTCTTGGTGGCGCGGTTGATCGATGAAATTGCTGGTCGCAGCGCGGGTGTTCATGAGATCCTTGCCATAACGTTCACCAATAAAGCTGCCGATGAAATGAAGCGTCGCGTCGCGGACGCGCTTAGGGAAAAAGGTTTATTTCAAGCGCTTCGCGAATTGGAAAACGCTTACATATCCACGATTGACAGTTTTTGCGCACGCGTGCTTAAGGAAAATCCAGTGGAGGCTGGCGTGGATCCCAAATTTTCCGTAATTGAGGAAAACGATATCGAAATTACGATCGATCAGATGTTAAAAGATGCAGTACAAGCGCGTTATTCTGCAGACCCTGATTTCCAGGAATTTCTTCTGCGTTATCAGTCCGACAGGGTAGAGAAGGCGGTTAGGGAGATTTACCGGAAGGTGCGTTCACAAGGGAAAACGTTGGATGAAGCGTTTCTTTCCCATTCCTGTGACAGAAAATATGCGTTGCGAGATTTAAATAAAACTTTGCAGGAAATGCTGGACTCCGAAGTGGGAGTATTAAAGAAAAAGAGAGAAGATTTGTTTAATGCCGTTCGGGAAATTCAAACCCATCTACGGGAAATGGGCGAGCAATCAGAATTATCTTGGGAAAAAATCGAAGACATCAGAACGTTTCTCAAGGATGCGCGAATAAAGAAACCCCGAGCCGGCGGGGAAGAGCATCTTCAGGGTGCCGTCGGACAATATCAAGAAGAGCGCGACCGTTTTCTTTCCGTTCTTATCGAAGAAAAAGGCAAGCCCGCGCTATTACAATTAAAAAAAATAACCACCGATTTTGCCGAGAGTTATGAATCTTGGAAGCAGGAACGCTGCGTTCTTGATTTTTCCGATTTACTTATCAAAGCCCACCAACTTCTTTCGAGCGAAAAATACAGCGTTGGTGCGTATTACCGCAATAAATTTAAGCTGATTCTTCTAGACGAATTCCAAGATACAAGCCCTCTTCAGGATCAAGTGCTCGAGTGTCTTATGGGTAAAAACTCCGTATTCCTTGTAGGCGATGAGAAGCAGGCTATTTACGGCTTTCGCCATGCCGATGTGGAACTTTTTCGAAAAAGAAAATCCGAATTTTCGCGGGTAGATTCAAAAGAGGGACATTTGCGTTTGGAAACAAACTATCGCTCAAGCCGGGAAATTATTTCATTCGTAAACGATCTCTGCGCTGAGTGGGGAACGGAAGAAGAAGATGCGGATTCGACCCGGCTTTTTCCGGATATGAATTTGCAAGATGCGTTTCCGAAGAATACCCAGCCGGTCGTCGAATGGATTGTTTCCGGCAATGTTTCAAATGAAAACGGTGATGAAGAAGCCGACGATGAAGAAATTAGTCTGGCTTCCGGCCGCTTAAAAGAAGCCAAACTGCTCGCCTTTCGTTTAAAAGAGATGGTTGAAACCGATCGGCTTGTTATTTATGACAAACTGCTCGGTGCGATGCGGCCTATTAAATACGGCGATATGGCCGTGCTTTTTCGTGCCCGGACGGCGCTTCCTATTTTTGAGCGGGCCATGCGCGAAGAAGATCTTCCTTATTTTGTAATAGGGGGCGATAGCTTTTACCGCCAGCCGGAAATCAGAGACGTTCTTAGTTTTCTCAGTATTTTAGAAAATCCGACATTTGATATTCCGCTTGCGGCTGTTTTGCGTTCGCCCTTTATCGGATGCGCTGACGAGACGCTTCTTTGGCTCGGCCGTTATGTGAAAAAATACGAGAACAAAGATCACCCGCTTTTTTCGGGCGTAGGTTCGTACGATCAGATTGATCATTTAAACGAAATCGAAAAAAATAAGATCGCTTATTTTAGAACACTCTACGATAAGCTCCGTACGGCCAAAGATCATGTAAGCGTGGCCGATCTTATTCAAGCGATGATTCGAGAAAGCAGTTTTGAATCTAAAATGCTTGGCGAAAGAAGCGGCCGGCGAAAGCTCGCCAATATTATGAAATTAATAGATATTGCTTGGAAATACGAATCCCGCGAAGCACATTCGCTTACCGACTTTATCCGCTATTTACGCGATTTAGAAGTGCGTGAGGTGGAAGAGGAAGAAGCGCAAGTCGACTGCGAATCGGACAATGTTATTAAGCTTATTACGATTCACAAAGCCAAAGGGCTTGAATTTCCCGTCGTCGCATTGGCCGATCTGGGATCCCAACATGCGCGCGGGGAAAATTCATTTGTAACGGTTGGCAAGGGCGGAAAAGTCGCTGCAAAAATATACAATCCTGTTTCCGGCGAACTCGAGAAACCGATTTCGTATGAAGAAATATCAACCGAGCGTCAAGCGCGTGAAAAAGAAGAAGCGCAGAGATTGTTTTATGTGGCGGTAACGCGTGCCCGCGAGCGGATTATTTTTTCCGGCGTAACGAAAAATAAACCGCTCGATGAGGAGAAGGCCTATCACGAGCATTCGGGATGGATGAACCGGCTCAGAAAAGCATTCGGCTTTAACGAAAGCATTAACACCGAAGGCAATCGTACCTTTTTATTTAAGAATCATGAGATCCGGCTTATTTGTTCAAGCGACTACGCGAAACCTGCGGTGTCCAGGCGCGCCTCGCTCGGGCATGTAAAACTGCTTCGGGACCGGTTGGCAGCCGGCAAGTTTTTTGATCTTGGAAGTATTTTTACGCGGCTGGGTACCAACGAAATTCATTCCATTTCCGAACAAGCCGAACGTATTATTAAGCAGACGGAGTTGAACGCGAGGCCTTTTTTTGAGACGGCGGATCTTAACGTAACTTCGCTTCTTACGTACGAAACATGTCCCCGCCTCTTTTATTACCGGCATGTATTGAAGCTGCCGGAGATGAATACGGATTCTCAGATTCTTCGGCGCTTCGCGCCTCAGAATGACAATGCGGATGTCATCCTGAGCGAAGCGAAGGATTTCAATCAAATTGCACCCAAAGACATTGGTACATTGGTTCATCAGTTACTCGAACATATTCCGTTTGATCGCCGGTTTGAAGATAATCTTAAATTTCGCTTGAATAACCTAGACGGAAAAGTGGATCCGGGTTTGCTCGAAACTGCTTCAAAAATTCTAACAAAATTTTATCAATCGCCTTTATTTTTAGAATTATCTTCCGCTCGCCGCGTGATCAAAGAATTTCCGTTTAGTTTACGGCTAAAGCACGGCACGATAAGAGGTAATATCGATCTGATTTACGAAACAAACGCCGGCGATATCGTTGTCGCCGATTATAAAACGAGCGATGTTGCGGCGGATGAGATCTCAAAGGAAGCGGAAGTGTACCGGACGCAGATTCTCCTCTACGCTTTGGCAGCAAAATCATTAATGCGTAAGCCTGTTCGCGGGGCGAAGTTATTTTTTATCAACACGCGTTTAGCGGAAGCGGCGTCCGTTCCGGTAAACGAAGAATGCCTAAGCGATATTCAGGAAAAAGCCGATTCGATGCTTCAGCAGATCGCGGCTCTGGATTTCCTTCCCCATGGTGATAAGATATGTGCGTATTGTGTCACGCAGGATTTTTGTCGAAGGCAATCGGAAATGCGCGAGTCCAAGGTTTGTGTGGTGGAGAAACAACATGGCAGATAAATCTGATTTTGAAAAAGCACAAAAAGATTTCTTAGAAACGCTTCAGAAAATGATCTCTGAATCCCGGATACAAGGGCCCGATACGGAAAAGCTGCGCGAAGAGACGGAAGAAAAACGGCGCAGGCAGCGCGATAAGGCTTTCCGTTTCCAATTAAAACCTAAAGAAGTAAAAAAGCACCTCGACCGTTTCGTTATTAAGCAGGAAGAAGCCAAGCGTGTTTTAGCTACTACCGTTTGCGATCATTACAATCATGTTCGTCTTTGCGGAAAAGGCGAGAAGTGTAAAGATTACACGAAGCAAAACGTTCTTCTTCTGGGTCCGACCGGAGTCGGAAAAACCTATCTTATCCGCAGTCTTGCCGAATTGATCGGCGTTCCTTTTGTAAAATCCGATGCTACGAAATTCAGCGAAACCGGTTACGTTGGACGCGATGCGGATGATTTGGTACGCGATCTGGTTCATCGCGCGGAAGGCGATATTGAACTTGCGGAATACGGCATCGTTTACCTGGATGAAGTCGATAAAATTGCCCGCGCTTCAAATATCATGGGCCGTGATGTAAGCGGAGCGGGAGTTCAGCAAGGACTGCTAAAGCTCATGGAAGAGACGGAAGTGCTCCTCAGAAATCCGCAGGATGTTCAATCCCAAGTGGAAGCTATGATGGAATATCAGCAGAAAGGTAAGGTCAACCGCCCGGTGATCAATACGCGCCATATTCTTTTTATCGTAAGCGGTGCTTTCACCGGTCTTGATTCTATTGTTCAGCGGCGCCTGAGGACCGCGCAAATAGGATTCCAGCCTACCCACGCGCGTGTTCCCAAATCAATCACAGAAATGGTTCGTGAGGTTGAAACCGAGGATTTTATTGAATACGGTTTCGAGCCCGAATTCGTCGGACGTCTTCCGGTACGGGCTGTTTGCGATCCGCTTACCGCCGAAGATCTCTACCTCATTCTGACGACCTCCGAAGGTTCGGTTTTAAAGCAATTCATGACCGCTTTTGCCGCTTACGGCATTGAAATGAAGTTTGAGGAAAAGGCGCTTTGGCAGATCGCCAAGCAAGCTCAAAAAGAAAAGACCGGCGCCCGGGGACTTGTTACCGCGCTGGAAAAAACGCTTCGCGATTTACGTTACGAACTTCCGTCGAGCGTTCTCACCGGTTTTACGCTCACTTCCGGAATGGTCGAAGATCCGAAGGAAGGTTTGAAGACGCTTCTTAAGAAAGATCTTGAGCGAAAGCATAAGGAGATCGACGAAGAAATCAGCGCTTTCGAGCGGGATTTCCACGCCAAAAATAAAATCGCGATTGATTTTAACAAAGGCGCGCGCGAGGAAATTTTCCGGCGCGTTTTCGAAGAAGATCTGTCGGTCGGTGTATTTTTAGATAAACTGCTTTCTAATTATGTTTACGGCTTAGGGCTTATTCAGCAGAAAAAAAAGCAGGATAAATTCATCCTTCCGGTCGAAGTCGTACGGAATCCGAATCTCATTTTGGATCAATGGATTAAAGAAGCTTACGAATAGTCTCTATCTGTGTCCTCTCACTCTATCCTAGATAATATTCAAATCGTTTTGGTTGAGCCACAGCACCCCGGAAATATCGGCTCTTCCGCTCGCGGTATGAAAAATATGGGGTTGAAGCATTTGGTTCTCGTTTCGCCGCCGAAAGAATGGTTCGAGGGAGCCAGAATCATGGCGGCCAATTCCACGGATCTTCTGAAGCGCGCCCGGACGTTTTTAACTATTTCCGAAGCCGTCAGCGATTCGATATTTGTTGTCGGCATGACTCGCCGGGGCGGGGAAGCAAGATCGCCCGCAGAATTAAAGATATCCGCGATCAAACGAATTTTAAAAAAGGCAACGCAGGGACAAGTTTCAATTCTCTTTGGCAACGAACGGGTAGGGCTTTCCGAGCAAGAACTTTCCGATTGTCATTTAAATCTCTCTATTACGACAAGTCCGGATCAGCCCTCGTTAAATCTCAGCCACGCTGTTTTGCTTTTGACGTATGAATTATTTCGGAATTCAGACGCGAAAAGATTCCCCGTGATTCGTAAAGACAGAGAAACCTATCTTGCCAAGGAATCGGATTTGGACGAAATGTGCCGGCTAGTTTTGCCGGCGCTCACGAAGCTCGGATACACAAACAGCGCGAAAAGAAAGCATCTCGGAACTCTCGTAAAGACCATTAAACGGACAGCCAAAAAATCCGAATTCGAAATCCGCGAAGTTAAAATGATCGAAGGCCTCGCCCGCCGGATCCTGGACTCGTCCGCCGAACCTCATTTTCGTCTAAAGACCGCGCCTTTTCCCTCTTAAGTTGTTTAGACGGCTTGCCTTATACCTCCCTAATATTTAATAAAATTTATGGCTAGCTATTAGATATATAGCTTTATAGATGTTATACTTTAGCCAGTTCTAGTAGAAGTCGTTTAACCATAACAACTTGGCGAGAATTTAAGATGAGAACTCAAACTGCAAAGGGGCAGCGAAGGTGAAGGAGATTTTATTTACTTAGACTAAATAATAAGATTAGAAAAATATTTACCATAACTTAAAAAAGATGCCGAACCCTATAGCAGACCAAAAGCCGAGTTTCAAACGATTCGCTTCTTATGCGATCCTCACTACCTTTCTTTCTTCTCAGTTCGTTTTTCCTTCCGTTGTTGCGAGCGATCAAACTTCTCCGAGTGTTACACCGGCAGGATTCGATTTAAACGCGAGCGGCTCGGTGACGCTCGAAGATGTAGCGAGTCTTATCCCGCATTTCGGTTCAACCTTGCCGGCAGATCTTAACCTCTACGATTTTGATCGATCGGGGGTTGTTGACTACGGCGATATCGATCTGATGCGTCCTTCCGTTTCGATGACCGACCGTGAATTTGATCTCGTGAAAAATGACGGAAAAGTTACTTCCGATGATACCAATTTTCTTTCTTCGCGTGTCGGCGCTCGTGTCGGCGATGCCGACTACAACGCGCATATCGATTTCTATCCGGACGGAATCATTGACGAAAGCGATTATCTGATGTTACTGGACAGACTTGAGCTCGATCAGTTTACGGGTAACAGCGCGACTCCGTCGTCCCGCGCTCCGGTTTTACGGAATCAACTTTTAGATCTCGAACTCAATCAGGGAACGGACGGGAATCCGAGCGAGTCTGAAAGAAAACATATCTTTCATTACGCATGGCATTGGAACGGAAATTATTTCACCGGGCTTTCGACGCCTTTCGAGCTCGATTCGGCGGTAGCGCAAAACGATTTACCGTTTGCAACCTTTGGATACCGTCACAATGCTTTCGCGGTTCGTAGCGGCGAAGAGCGTGCTTGGGATTTGGATGCCCTGGAAACGCTTGCCTCAGGCGATGACTGGTTTGCTTCGCTCTTGGATACGAATGGCCAGCCGCTAAACCCCACTCTTCCCGAAAATAGACTGACGGCTTCCGACGGTTCCAATATGCTCGCGATCGGTTCGATACTTCTGGAACCTACAGAACAAAAATCAATCGGTGAGTGGGCGGGAACGGAACTTTCAAACGAATGGGTTAGGCAGCGGATCGGCGCCGGCGAACTTTCCTACAATGCCGTCGAGCTGGGTCCGATCGGCGTGCTCGGCCCGAGCGCCGATTGGCAGGGCAGTGCTTACGAGGATCTGCAGACGTATCAAGACGGACTAAAAAATTTCTTACTTCCGCTCAAAAGATTTATCCGAAAAGAGGGAAGAAAGCTTTATACGGAAGTAGAATTTCCTTTTGATGAGAGCGGCCACGAAACGGAGTGGGCTTCTTTTCTTGAACTAACCGACGGCGTACTGGATAAATCAGCCTTTGGAGAAAAACTTTCTACGCAATTCGAAAAATCTTCGCTGTCCGGCTGGAAGAATCACTTGGCGTATTACAGAGAAGTTCTCATGCAGAAAAAGAAATTATTTATTTCTACCGTAACGAGCGATTGGGCGGAAACCGCCGAAAAAGTTTATCAAGATTTTCTTTTTACGTTCACTTCCTACCTTTTAATCAAAGAACCTGCACTGACGTTTTATTCCATCGATTTCGGTTCGTCGGATTCTTTTTTATCGCCGTCGTGGGCTCGGGATTTGGAATTGGATTTAGGCCGTGCGCAAGGCAAAGCTACAGCCGTGCCGGACGAAACCAAGCCCTTATTCTGGTACCGGCCTTACCAGTACGGAATGGTTTTTGTCAATCCCACCGATTCGGATCAAACGGTCAATTTGAGCGCGCTCGGCTATGCCGGTTCTTTTTACGACAAACTCGGGAAACCCGTTTCCGAATTTCCATTGAAGGCAGGAAGCGGGGAAATGATTTTTACCTATGTCGTTAAAACGCCTGTAGCGGATGTGAATGCGGATGGCGTTGTGAACCACGAAGATCTGCAACTTTTCAACGACGATTGGAAATTGATTGTGCAGGATAGGTTATTTAACGAATCGCTCAATTTAAACGGCGACCTCATTATCGACGGCGGAGATTTGGTCGTTTTAAGCCAAACGTACGCTCCCGTGTTTGATTTTAACAGTGGCGGAGAAATTGATTCCGCTGACGCGAGCTTGCTTTTAAATGAAATGGGTAAAGCTATCGGTACGGCGGAATACCAAGCCATTTTTGATTTGAATGCCGACGGAAAAATTGATGACGCCGATCGCGCTATTTTTGAATCCACCGCAAACATCAGTTTGGACGGTTCAACGCAGCCCAGCGAGCCTATGATGTTTCAAGCGGCTGCAGCGGCGGCTCCTTCGGCCGCGCCCGATACGGGCGGTGCAGCGGCAATGGCTACAATGACCTTGACTGACTTCACTGCGGACGGCAGCCTTCTCGGTTATTGGGATTTCGAGGGTACCGCAACCACAAACACCAAAGATAAAAAGTCAGCTTGCGTGAACGGCAGTCCTCCGTACACCAACGGCAATTGCAGAAACGGAACGTTGCAAGGCGCCGCACAAATACAAAGCGGAAAAGTTCATTTAGACGGGATTAACAGTTTTTTTGATATTGCTACCCACCCTTCGCTGACCGGTATGGCGCAACTAACTATTTCTTTATGGTTCAAAACGGATCCTCTTACAGACGGCCGCGGGATCGTAAGCATAGGCAATTCCGTATGGGGTCCTTATTCGATAAGAACCGAGGCACCTGATAAGGTTGGAGGATTGATAAAGAATGCAGCGGGCGTATACGGCGGTCCTAGCGATTGGGCTCACTTCGGAACAAGCCGCTGGAATAACTATGTCATTGTCTATGACGGCAACGCAGGTAAATGCGTGGACTATATGAACGGGCGTTTATTGAAAATTTCAGATTGCCCGACGGGTAATCTGGCAATATCTGCAACGGCGATCCAGTTTGGCCACGAGCACCTCGACCATTCCTACAAATATTTTGCAGGCGATATGGACGATCTTATGATTTTTAACCGGGCTTTGAGCGAAACCGAGGTAAATAATTTATACCAGCTTGGCGATCAATACGATTCTGATACGGTGCCGAATAGTTTGCCGTTGATGACATGGACTGCTGGACCGGTAACTTCCCCCACAAATCCAGTTAAACATAGAACAATTGCTTTGAACATCAACCCGGTGGCAAACGCAAAGTGGTATCAACTCGAGCGGTTTGTAGATGCATCGGCGAATAGACCCTACGTTGAGCAATCACCCTATTATGGGGATGGAATTTGGTTGCAAGGCACATCGCACATTCATTCCATTCTAAAAAATTGGGGGGGCCGGGAAGGTGAGCCGTTCAAAGGAAGTGTTTTTCTGCGTATCACCGCTTGGTCGGAAAAACCAGCCAACGGCGGCACGGCAATCGCGCGAAGCGATGTTCAAGAAATTTTTTATGATCATTCCTATTCAAGTCTCCAGTTTACTACGCATGTTTGTTATCAGGGGACTACCGACTCGTTTTGCAGCGGTAAGACCGCGGACCTCGGTCCGGGCGATGCTCTGGTAATTGCTGAGCCGCAAAATGTCGCTTTAGATCAGGCCTCCGAACAATATCAATGGCTTGATTACTATCTGGAAAATAATGCTTGGAAGTACACAACACTTTCAACTACAAAGCCGGAATTGCGGGTTTCGCTTGTTAAGGAAGGATTCAAATACATCGAATTTTACGGAGGTTATAACGGTATAGCGTCCGGCTGGAGAAAGTACTTTCTTGAAAGCGGCGTAAGATCGGGCGTTGACCCGAACATTACTGCCTTACGAGTAAATTTTGCCGACGGCACACCGGTTATCGCGACTACATCTCCAAGCGGTACTAAAGTGGAATATACCCTGCCTTCAATTCCCAATAATTCACAGTTTCGCGTCCCGAAAAAGAATATAACCGCAATTGATGGAGGGGTTCTATATCTCGTACTCGAAGGCCAAAATCCGGCTTCCGGGGAAATACAAATCGAGTTACCGACGGGTATCACGCTTCAAAACCGCACTAGTGTGAGCGGCGAAGGTACGAATAATAGTTACACGGTTAGCGCTATTTCGGGTGCCGCAGCAGGATTTCAGCGTTTCAAATTAGACGAAGGGTCCGGTGTGACGCATTGGAGCGGGGCAGACGACTGGTCTGTTCCTCTTTTTTTCAAGTTATCACCTAGCGTTATGGGAAATACATATCCCATGAAAGTCAGGATTAGAAACGCTTCTGCTTGGCAGACGATCAATATGAAGTGTGAGCCTGTGCCCAATATTCGTTTACCCCAAAGGATGAGTACCGGCATTACATGGGCCATGCCGGATCTCTTTATGGGTGACTCTACTCCGGGTAGTAACTTTTTTAGTGTGTACAAGAAACTTGGCTACAACACAGTCCCTATTGTTGTGAGCCAGTGGTGGGATGCAGCGAGAGCCAGTCTTAGGGAAAAACTCGATCTCGGAACATCGGCAGATTGGCTGGGGTTGAAGTACGGGCCGGAACACAGCATTTTTCACAATGGAATTAAGCCGGGAATTTTTGACGTTTTAGCGTGGAGTCGTTGTTCGGCTCCCTGCAGTGATCCTGCTTACGCAAATTTAACCGAATGTGTTAACGCAAAATTCACTTCTTATGTCGATACCACGGGCATGAGTGCGGGCCAAATAGCATTAGAGAAACAAAAATGGGTTAAGGCGCTTGATTATTATGCTTTGCCCGATGCGTGTAACGCAGATCCAAACAAACGGGTTTCCTACGGAATAGATATGTCCTACGACGGGGTGCTTTTAACTCAGGATCTTAATCAATTGGCAAACGTGGTATCCACGGTAAAACCCGAATATATATTTCTCGATCCGGAAGGTTTTCCGGAATACAGCGATTGGCTTAACAACGGCTGGTTGTCTGCAAACGCAACCGTTCGAATCCCATCGACGGAAACCAACGAAGATTATGCGAAGAGAAAACTTAGAGAATTTCTCGCCCGCTTGGCCTCCACGATTCGAACCGCTAACGCGACCACAAAAATAGGTATGTACGGACCCGAGCCTGCTTACAATCAGGGCTATCAAGCTTTCGCCTGGGACATGATCCAAGAGCAGGGGATTATTCCGCAGCCCACCGACTACCGGGAAGTAAAATCGATTGGTCCTTACGCAGCTAAGGTCCGTATTCAACGCGAATATATGCAGGCTAATTTTCCGCCTCCGCAAGCCGCGACAAGATATGAATTCATGCCGTGGCTCACCAGCGGAACATACGGGGAAATGGACCCGGAATCCACATTTGATATGGTTACGCACACTTTATTAAACGGCGCAACCGGGTTTTCTTTCTACGTCGCCACCGATTTTGACGACATGGCGGATTATTTGAATATGTCGAAAGCGATTGGACTTATTTCTCCTTACGAAGATATCGTGATGGACGGGCAGTTAGCGTATCAGGATTTCAGCAATATAAATAATGCGACCGTAAGCGCCATGAAGCTGAATGGAAGATACCTTATTGGCGTGACACCCAGGAGGCCCTCCCAGCAAGTTTCTTTTTCGATTAATGCCGGCACGGCATCGCCCCGTATTCTTTACAATTTGAGAAATCCGTCGCATCGAAATTTTTCAACAAGCACGATAATGGTGAATAATGTTTTAAATCAGGGAACGGTATACCTGCTTAGTTCAGGAACCGATTCGGATAGCGACGGGCTGTTTGATGAATTTGAAAATTTGTATTTTGGTAATTTGAGCCAGACCGCATCATCGGATACGGCAGATTTGGATGGTTCAACGAATCTTCAAGAACAGACAAACGGTACAAATCCCACAGACTCCGATACCGACGACGACGGTATTCTCGACGGCTCCGATCCGTTTCCAACAGCTCCTACAGCTGGAAATGCTCCTGTATTTGCTGTTAAGTTAAGCAATGGAACTTTTATTGAATACCCGACTCCCACTCTTACGCAAAACGGCCGGCGCTTTTTTTCCGATGTCAATCTCGATGCGCAAATTGATTATTTAGGAAATGACCGGTGGCAGTTATCGATTGTAAATAAAAACAACGTTATCGCTAATGTTTGGTTTCCGTGGGAGCCGAACGATTACACACTCAACGCAAATACTTCGGATGATATTGTGTATTTTCCCCGATTGGCCGGTTTGGCAGATAAGGCCGACGCACTACTAGCCCCTCCAAATTGGAAACAGACCAGCAGTGATACGTATCCCGGAGGTTTGGTTGCACCGCTTGTAATAGTTGCTGATGGTACCAAGGCAAAAATAGTAGCTGCGACAAACTGGCCGCCGAAAAAAGTTCAACCAAAGTACGCGCTCAAAAGACTAGGGCTCCTTTATGACAGCGCTATTGCTCCACTCGGGACGGGGACCTTTCAAAGCATGATTAAAGAGGTGACTGGAAATGCAGCGGTAGGAAATTACCCTTGGCAGAATGCGGTGGATCAATATAGAAATTGGCTCGAGCCAAATCTTAACTCTGAAGGTTTGATTCCGACATACCCCAATCAGATGAAACTCGCACATGGCTGGAAGCATGTGGAACTGATAAATATCCAAAATTTTTCTACGACTTATTTGACAACCGAATGGGAGCCTTACAAAAATATATTTCCATGGGTCCAGTTTTGGGGGCAAATGGATCCGTATGGCGGCACCTGCTGTACCATCAAGAGATCGATGGACCCGGCGTATTTTCCTGCTTTAAAGGATTATGCGAACGTTCAAACGCAGGCGGGTTACTATGTGTCGTATTATCAAAGACCGTTGCGTTACCCGGACAATGTGGACTATTTTCTATTAGATGATTCTGTAACGCGCTACACGATTCCTCAAGTGGGGGCTTCCAATGAAACGGCATTGGATTATTTTAAAGAATGGATTCGGTTAAATAAGCAAACGTACGGAGCGAATGCCAGCTATTTGGATGTTGTTGGCGCAGTCTACTTGGGTGATCCATTATTTGTTGCAAGGCTGTTTAAGGACGGAACTTTTCCTAATACTTCGGTCATCGAATGGCCTAATGATATTTATCCCACAGCGTTTTTAGCAGGTGGCGCTTTTGAAGGTAGGGATGATTTCTGGAGTCCTCCCGAACCCGCCGTAAACGCAAACGGTTCACCACATCGAAAAAAGACGCCTGAAACTTTGGGCCAAGCATTTCTCAAGCCCTTTATCTACGCTGATTATTACAAGAATGTCACGCAAATGCCAAACTTCGCTACGGTTCAGCCGACAGAAACAAAGCTGGAAAAGAAAATCGAACGCGTTCCGCCCGGTTCGGCCGAAGCGGATCGAGTGTGGGAAGATTCTTACGGTGTTCCCATGGCAGGTTATCTTGATAACTTTGCTATTCGGTATCGCGGAAAATTGCGAATTCCTGTGACGGGAAATCAACAGTTCGTAATCTATACCGACGGAGGGTCGATAGGAAAAGTTTTCGTCGATAACATGGTAATTCCTATTCTCAATCGTCAGCTTGTCGCGCCGCCCCCGGGGCAGCCGTGGGATTTTAGCAGTACCACCGTTTCCCTAACCCAAGGCTTCCACGATTTTGAAATCCATTATTTTTCCGGAACCGGAAAGGCCGGATTGATGGTGCGTTTAGTTACGCCCGGAATTCCGAGCCGTACGGTCGACGAAGTTTATCTATTTCACAACGAAACGGTAAATAGCTGCGTATTTCCTGAAATGGGGCGGTATTTGCTTAAAGACCGTATTTTCTTTGAAGGCCAAAGCAATACCGGAAAGGACACGTGGGGGTACGGTTTCGACAATAACTATTTCACCGAACGACAAGCATTTCTTCTAGGAGCGAAATTCGATGCAAGCGACATTAAAGATGTTGGTTCAACAGGGCATATTGATCAACCCGCCGATCCGACAAAGATGAATCCGATTTTGCGGCAATCTGTAAATGCGCGGGATATTTCCGCATGGTGGTACCGGGACCCGCAATTCTTGGATAGGAAGGGTGTTTACAATGTCACCGCGGATGTGGATGTGCGGCGATTCAAAGATAAATTTGGAATTGATATGTTCGCCATCGATAACTGGACAAAGAAAAATTCCGTTAGCTTCACATTTAATAATGGAACTACAACGACGCCGTTTACCGTGACCGTTCCAATCGATGCAACCACGGCTCAACCCAGCCAGGTTTTCGTTTTTGAACCGAATACCGATGTAGACGGGGACTCGCTTCCTAATGGTTGGGAAGCTATCCACGGACTTGACCCCACCCAATCCGATACAGATCACGATAGCACGGCGGACGGTAATGAGGATATCGACGGAGACACATTTAGCAATTTACAGGAGTACCAAGCGGGCACGGATCCGGCCGTGAGAAATGAAACACCGATCAGCGTTTTGAAGGGGAGGTTTGATTCTTATTATACGTCGACCTATCCAAACGGCATCGCACCCACTCTGAGCAGTAGTTATTTTTCCGAACCGTACCTTGCCGGTCTTATTTCCATGTATGAAGCAACGCAAAATACATACTATCTGGAAGAGGCACTCAAAGGAGTAGAACATCTAATTTCTTTACTTGTGGACGTCAATGGCGATACCTACAAAGAATGGGTTGCGGGGACGGCACAGTGCATAGCGTATGTTGATCATGATAACAACCCATTAACGCCAAGTAAATGCAGTTGCTTGGATACTGAACGCGGTGTCCGACAGTTTGCGCGTCTGGCAAGAATCATAAAGAATAGCACTTCTCTAAATGCATCGTATGGCGCGCGAGCGGACAACATCGTGCAGACCATCGAACACGATATCCTCGGTAACCCCGGCAATGAGCCTACGCACCCTGATAATGGTCTGCCGGGTGGAAACGAATATTGCCGGGGAAGGTATACCGCTACTTTTGATAACGGCGCACCCGTCTATCACATTATTTCACACGGCGCCTTGATATTGTCCGAATTAGCCCTTCTCACCAACGATCCAGCCAAGCGGCAGAACTATATCAATATCGCTACGGCTAAAGCCAATATGTTGAAAAATAATTTCAAAGTACAACCCGACGATGCTCAAGCGTTAGCTTGGGGTAGTGCGTCGTGTATCAACTTGGATTATACCTATCCTACGTGTTACTACGTTAAACTAGATCAGCCGTATAGCGACCAACACCCTGACTGCAGAGACTCGGCGGGTACGCGCCACTGTTCAACTTCTGATACAAGCCATGCGGAGAATTTTATTTTTGCTGCCACAGAACTTTACAGATCAGGAATTGTTTTTACAAAATCAGATTTAGATAAGCTTGGATACACATTTTTAACGAAAATATGGGACAAGAATGCTTCCAATTCCCACTTCTATGATTTTATCGATGGAAAGCTTGAACCGGCAGATGCGTACGGTATGGGAGGATACGGTCAATGGTTCATGGGAGGAGATATTGCGCCCGGGTGGGTAGGTCTCGGCGCCATCAATGGTGAAGTTTCGAGAGTTACTTTGTCCGTTAATCAGTCGGAATTAACAAGTGCTAGTTCGCCGGATATAAATAGGAGAGAAACAAATCCTTTGGCCTATTACGGCGAATTGGCCAGAAACTTTGTCGCCAAGGATTGCCAATTTACGAATAGTGCGAAAGAGATTGCCGACCATATTGACAACGACTGCGATGGAGTTATCGACGAAGGAGTTGCCGCTACCGAACCTGGTTTAGTAGGCCACTGGAAACTGGATGATGGAGTAGGCGCTACTACGGCAATTGATTCAAGTATAAACCACAGTAACGGAAATGTCGTAGGAAATCCCGCGTATACGACTCCGGGTGCATCGGTGCGTTTCACTAATCCATACGCGCTCAGTTTCGACGGCACCGGAGATACGGTGCGTGTTTCTACACCAACTCTGAATGCAACAGATAGTATTACAGTAAGCGCGTGGGTCAAGTCGTCACAAGCGGCCACCGCACCGTTTTCAGTCATACGTCACGAAGGACATTTTACAGCGCTTCAAGTATTCAGCGGTATGGCGCATTCAACCAGATTCAGTGGTGGTGGCGGTATTCAATTTGCAACTTGGGATTGGTCTACAAGTTTTGGTGATGGGCAATGGCATCATTTCGCAAGTGTCTATGATAAAAACACCGGCTTTAAGATTTATAAAGACGGAATTTTACTATCCGCGACCGGCGCGGCCGTAACGGGTATTCTAGATTCCAGTACGCAAGATATGTGTCTAGGCGCAAAATGTGAAAGCGGTCTTAATACAGAGAATTACACCGGCGCTCTTGATGATGTGAGGGTATACAACCGCGCTTTAGGTCCCGGCGAAATTACAGCTCTAGCTCAAGGTAATGACTTCGCGGTCGACACCGATGGTGATGGCTGCTCTGACTACGCAGAACAGGTGAGCGGTGAGGATCCTTTGGTAGCGAGCAAATGCGTGGGTCTTATGTCGCCTCTTGTGAGAGTTTTTAAACCCCGCGCTTTGTTGACTCCGGCCGGAGCCGTTCCTTCCAATATGCCCACGGTCGATACATTCACGAACAATTACATTCCGCCGAATATAAAAATGCTTAAGAACGAAGCCGAATCCATTCAGTTAGCTGTCAAAAATCCGGGCGCGACTTCCGGTTCGCTCAATTATACAGTCACATTCAACGGGCAGCCGAGCAGTAATTTAACCATCGCGTTGTACAACGAAGATTTCGCAGTCGTAAACTACCAGGAAA
>OBEQ010043690.1_pt1 | contig 18151 bp, 21 predicted proteins | sample 1670901 | NCBI WGS metagenome assembly OBEQ01 (sample SAMEA104232315, study PRJEB22302) | groundwater metagenome | biome: forest; feature: aquifer; material: groundwater | place: USA | collected 2011-08-07 | depth 5.4 m
CTTATTTATGGCTACTGCCAACGGAGTTATAAAGAAAGTGGATGCCGACTCGTTCTCCCAGGTAAGGATAAATGGAATGATAGCCATTAAGTTAAAAGGCAATGATGAATTGGGCTGGGTTTTGTCTACTTCGGGAAATGATCAGGTAATGCTCGTGACTTCGGGAGGAAATGCTATTCGTTTTAAAGAAAAGGATGTCAGGCCGATGGGGAGAGGTGCTTCAGGCGTCATCGGAGTTCGCATGGATAAAGATGAAAAAGTTGTCGGAGCTGACATTGTGCCTTCGGGCGTTGAAAAGGGATTGAAGATATTAGTTGTAACCGGAAATGGTTATGGAAAAAGAACAGACCTTAAGTTCTATAAAATTCAAGGCAGAGGCGGGAGAGGAATTATGACAGCAAAGGTTACACCTAAAACAGGTAAATTAGTTTCAGCCCACATTACTTCTGAAGAAAACAAGGAGCTTATCGCCGTATCAAAAAAGGGACAAGTTATCAGGACTTCAATCGACAGCATTTCAACTCTGGGTAGAGCCACCCAAGGAGTTAGGATTATGAGAGTGGAATCAGGCGACGGCCTGGCCTCGGTAGTTGTGGTTTAAATTTCACTTCACTAATTTGAGCAGTTGACACAACCTCTATGCATACGGAGGGAGACGCCTTTTTAAAAATTTATCCCGCCTTAGCGGGACCCCGCTGTGGCGGGGCTAATTTTGTAAAAAGTGTCCCCCTCCGCTGGTTGTTTGGGTGAATAGGTTAAAATTGGCAATAAAGGATCAGACTCCTCCAGATACGGAAAAATCAATGGCTCACATATGTGAGCCATTGAGATCCTTGACGTATTTTGTAGAAAGAGTATGATGATAATGGACTTGGTCGAAAGCTCCCCGCACAAGGGCGTGGCCGGGTTTACAAAACAGGGGGTGGTTGGTGCGGTCGCCATCCCCTTACTCCTTTTTTATCTCGCGAAATTGGCTTGAAATATGGATTTTCGGTCAATTTCGCGAGACTGGTAAGCGGATGCGGCCACTGCGCAAGTGGTACTGCCGAAAGGCAGGAGTAGCCATCGAAAGGCGGCTATCAGTCTCGCCTCGTTCTTTATTATTAGTACGCGGCTCCCTTATTCGGGAGCCGTTTTAGTTTTTTAGAGTCTGTTAGTATTTTTGCTAACGGATTTTTAGTTTTAAGAGAGTTTGAACTTTTATTACCAATTGTTGATTATTTACCTAACCAACCGGCGGAGGGAGCATGCTTTTATGAAATCATCCCCGCCACAGCGGGGCCCCGCTAAGGCGGGATAGATTTTTCAGAAAAGTATGCTTCGCAGCACGCATGGAGGTTGTGTGAGCTTTTCAGAAAGGTGATGGGTTGGAGCGAGAATTTGTTTATAACTTAATTCTTTATCGTTTTTAATCATGTTAAAATAATAAGTATGGAGCCAATAAATATGCCCGTAAGTGGATTTGGTAGTCATCTTGGAACTGGAGGATTTATGAATCCTGACAAAATAGTCAGTGAGTTTGGAATTAAAGAGGGAATGATGATTGCCGACTTTGGTTCGGGAGCGGGTTATTTTACTATTTTATTGGCCAAGAGAGTTGGTGTTGATGGAAAGGTTTTTGCTTTAGACATTCAGGAATCAGCTTTGGATAACGTCAGGGTCAAGGCAAAAGCAGTCGGACTTGAAAATGTTGAAACAATCAGAAGCAATCTCGAGGTTCTGAGTGGTTCCGGTTTAGCTGATGGTTCTCAAGATATGGTGCTTCTCGCTAATATACTTTTTCAGTCCGAACAGAAACCGGAAATAATCAAAGAGGCCATCAGGGTTTTAAAAAATGGTGGATTTTTAGTCGTGATTGATTGGAAAAGAGCAGCCGGCGGATTTGGTCCGCCTGATAATTTAAGAACCGATGAGATAGCAATGCGCTCTCTTGTTCTGGGCGAGGGATTGGTTTTTGAAAATGATATTGATGCCGGACAATTTCATTACGGCATGAAATTTAAAAAACCTTGAATTGAATACTAATAAAATTTTTTACATTTTAGCCGGTTCAATAGCTGTTGCTGTATTTCTGACGGTGATTTTGATTTTAAGAGGCATTGGTGGGGGAGGCACTACTCAATCTGCCACTCTTGAATTTTGGGGAGTCTTTGATGATAGGAGTGCTTTTGATAAAGTTATCAGGGACTTTCAGGCTCAAAATTCCGGAATCAAAGTTTTATACCGACAGTTTTCCTATGAAGAGTATGAAAAAAGCTTGATTGATGCCCTGGCTGCCGGTATAGGACCGGATATTATTATGGTTCACAATACTTGGTTGCCAAAACACGGGGATAAGCTCAAGGCTTTGCCCGCGACAATTCCCGGACAAAAACTGCCTTTGCTAACCATTCAGGATTTCAAAACAAGTTTTGTCGACGTGGCTTTTAATGATTTTGTTTTCAATAATCAAATTTATAGCCTCCCTCTCTATGTTGATACTTTGGCTCTTTTCTATAATAAAGACATTTTAAACAGCGTTGGTATTACCCGTCCACCCCAGGATTGGGAAGAATTTAATTCCGATGTGGAAACGATAGCCCGACTTGATGGCAATGGCCAGATTACTCAGTCTGCTGCAGCTATTGGCACAGCTAGGAATATTAATCGTTCAACCGATCTTTTGTCAGCATTGATGATCCAGACAGGAGTAAAAATGACTGATGCTGATAACATAGGAGCTTCTTTTGCTGGTAGAGTTAACAATACTGCAGTTGGAGAGTCAGCTCTGAAATATTACACCGATTTTGCTAATCCTTCGGTCAGGACTTATACCTGGAACGATGTCCAACACTACTCTGTGGATGCTTTCACGGAAGGCAAAACTGCAATTATGTTTAATTATTCTCATGAAGTAGGGGATTTAAAAAACAAAGCTGCGCGTCTTAACTTTGCTGTATCGCCTATGCCCCAGGTCTCAAGCACTGATGTAAAGAACTATGCTAACTATTGGGGTGTCGGTGTTACTGCCAGTTCCAAGTTTTCCAATGAAGCCTGGAAGTTCGTAGCCTATCTTGCTTCCAAAGAGGGAGCTCAAAGCTATCTAAGCGCAACTCTTCGTCCTTCTGCCCGCAGAGATTTAATAGAACTTCAGAGGAATGATCTTGATCTTGGGGTTTTTGCAGTTCAGGCATTGTCTGCCCGTTCTTGGTATCAGATAGACAATATCGCCATAGAAACAATATTTGCCGATATGATTGATGACGTTAATTTTGGAAGAATGTCGGTTAAAGATTCGTTGGGGAATGCTGAGTCTAGGGTGAATGTTTTAATGCAACGTAGTAGATGAACAAAAAGATACCAATAGTAATGTTTTCGGTTTTTTTGTTTGTGACTTTAAGTCAGACAGTTTTTGCTGTCTCTTGGTGGCCATTAGTTCCATGCGGGACATCTGTTAATCCGACCCCTTGCAATCAATGTGACCTACTTAAACTCCTTAAAAACATAATAGATTTTGTTTTGATTGGTTTGATGCCTCCTGCGGCGGCGATACTTTTTGTCTGGGGTGGATTTTTGATTTTGATGGGAGGCGCAAATCCTGGCTGGATAACCCAGGGCAAAAGTATTTTTTGGAATACAGCTATGGGAGTTGCGATTATCTCTTCATCTTGGCTAATAACCAATACAATAGTAAGAAGTATCGCTGCTGATAACGTTGCTCCCGAGTGGTGGAAATTTGAATGCCGGGTTACGACGGCTGGGCCACCCTTGCCTATACCTGCGCCACAACCTCCATCAGTACCTCCTCCTTCAAGTGCATGTAATAAAAATTTTGGATTAACTCCGGCAAGTGGGTGTTCGGGAACTAATTGTGTTGTCGCTTCTAATATGACCCCAACGCATGGTTGCGAGAGTCATGATGGTGTTTGCCTTCTCTCTTCGGGGGCCTATAGTCAAGCTCAAAAATTCGTGGCTAAATTTAATGAATTATCTGGGGGGCAATGCACCCTTCGTCTATCCTCGACAATTCAAGGAGGTACTGGACCAAGTATTTCGCAGTGTCACAAGCCGGGTAATAGTAAAAGCGGAACATGTGCTGATTTTAATTTATTGCCGAGTCACGATCTTTGTTATCAAAAGTTTTATCAAGCGGCAAGAGATTCCGGGGCAGTAGTTTCTTTTCTTGACGAATATGTTTCGTCTTGTAGACCCAGGAATGCTACTGGGGGAAATATTCATGTAAATTTTTAAAATGTTTAAATCTTATTCAAAAAAAACATTATTAATATTGAGCCTTATAGGGCTATTATCAAGTTTTACTTTTGCATCGGAATATGTTCCCGATACATCAACAGATCAATTAAGTTATTTGTTCCATCTTTATTATGACAATGGTCAATTATTTGCCGACAGGGATGTTGAGTTCAAGTATGATATAATTTCAGAAGTATTCGTTTCAGAAGTTTTAAATACGCAATTTCCGTATAAGGGAGAGGTCGTAAATTTAAAAGGGGAAGTTGCGCAAACATTTCAGTTTGATCCTCGCCAGGGCAACCCTAAATTTTTAAAAGGAAAAATTTTAGTCAAGGCACCTTATATTTCCGATGGTCAAAAAGCTGTTTTCTATAACAATCAAGGCGACGCCTTGCTGACGATATTTGTCCAAGAAAGTTCTTTCTGCAATGACGATGGCGTTTGCAATCCCGATGTCGGAGAAGATACTAAAACCTGTCCTAGTGATTGCAAACAGGTTTTGCCTGTTCCAGTGGTGTCTCCCAGTGTTCCGACTAGTGGTGGAGGAGTGGGGATGTTAAAAGGTATAATTTATCTTATAATTGGATTAGGACTTGTGGGTGGCTGGTTCGGCCACCGCCGTTGGCGGGGCCCCGCTAAAAGCGGTGGCTGGAAATGGTGGAAGAAAAGGCGCAAGTCATCTATAATACAATTTCCTCAAAACCCAAATGTTCAATAGGTTTAGAAAAATTTTTTTGATCGTCTCAAGTTTTATTGTAGGATTTTTTGTTTTTTCAATAGTTGTCTATGCGGCAGAATATACTGGTTTTGGTGTACAGTTTGATGTTAATCCAAAACTAATTAAGCAAGGAGTAACTACACCACTAGACGTTACTTTTAAAGGAAATGTGGCAAATCTAGTATCTCTAAATGAGTATTGTTCTGGTAAGGATTTAGTTGCCTCTGTTTTTAGTCCGCTTGAGAATGGCCAGACAGCGGGTTTTAGAGATAACATATCTCCAAGTCCGGTAAAAATATCTTCTTTGAAACCTGGCCAACAGATCAGTTGGGATTTTCGAAAAAACTATACTCATTCAACTGCTGTTAACTATAGACTTTTTCAGGGTGTTGTAACTTGTGGAGGAAAAGAAGTTGCCGTATCAAGTCCACCTATCCAGATTAATATTTCTGGTACTGGTCCAGGAGGCGGAAATGCAGGTGGTAATGGTGGCGGTGGAACTCCTGGCACTGGCACCGGAGGTAAACCTGGCTCAACTCAGACCTATGGTTTTGAAATCCCCAACCCATTAAAAGGTGGAGCGGATGACTTTTCAGAATTAGTTAAAATCATCGCCCAGTGGATATTTAACTTAGCAATACCCATTGCGGTTTCCATGATTGTCTATTCTGGTATTTTGTTTTTGACTGCTGCCGGAGAACCAGCAAAAGTCACAAAAGCAAAAGATGTGTTAAAATGGGCAGTAGTCGGTCTTGCCATAATAATGATAGGTTCTGGATTTGTTACTCTGATTCAAAGTATCTTAGAGCTTGGCGGAACGGAAACTACACAAGATCAAGGTTCTGGATTACCAGTAACACCCTGATCTTTATTCAAACTATGATTAGTAAAATTAAAACATATTTAATTCATACACCTTATCGTCTTTTGGGTTTTGTTGCGTTTAACACTGGTTCAGCAGCAACCACTGAATATCAGGGCATAGACTTAACCATCCAGGGTGTTTTTGGTATAATTACCGGGTTGGCCTGCTGGTTTACGAGATTCGCTCTTATTCTGATCGTCGTCTATATAATAATTTACGGAATTAAGTTTATGATGGCTCAGGGTAATCAGACTAAGTACGACGAAGCGAAGAAGTCTTTTACGTGGGGATTGGTTGGAGTCTTAGTTATACTTGGAACTTATACTATAATTGCAACTGTTGCCAATGCCTTAGGAGCCGATTATACACTAATTGTACCATTGCGTTGCAGCTAAATGTTTAGAATGATTACTGTTTCAAAAATTTTATTTATTGCACTCCTTTTTTTGGCTGTAGCTCACTCGGGTTGGGCCAGTCAATTAGCCGATTTACCTCCTGGTCAGCCGGTTACTTTAGATGAACTAGATAGTCTCATAGAACGAGTTGCCAGTTTTATGGTCGTGACGAGCGTTATCCTCGCTGTTATATATATAATTTGGGGCGGAATAACCTATATGGCCGCTGGGGCTGATACAACTAAAGTGACTGAAGCCCAAACAAGAATTAAGAATGGTATAATTGGAGCGGCAGTAGTTTTGGGAGTCGGAGCCATTATTCAGACGATAGTGGGAATAGTAACCAGAGATTTTTTCTGTCGGTTCCAGGTTCTGGGCTTTTGCCTTATTAAATAAAGATTATAATTTAATTTTTGAAAGGAGGTGGATTTATGAATAAATTACAAAAGGTTGGATATATTTCCATGACTGCATTGGTTTTGTTGATGCCGGTTTTAGTTTTCGCGGCATTGCCAGCTCCAGTACTACCGGGAGGACTCGGAGGAACTGCTGTTACCCTTACTGAAATAGAAGACAGAATAACTCAGATTGCAAGATTTTTGATTATTGTCGGAGTTGTTTTGGCGGTTATATTCATAGTTTGGGGAGGTATCGCCTATATGTTTGCGGGTGGAGATGAAACAAAAACTGGAGCCGCAAAATCTAGGATATTTAACGGAATTATCGGAGCTGCAGTAGTTTTGGCGGTCGGTGTTATTTTGCAGACGGTTGCCGGTTTAATCGCAAGATCATTCTTCAGTTAGTCATATTAGACGTTTAGACATGTCTGAAAAACCAACCTGCTTAGGTTGGTTTTTCGTTGAAAGATGATAAAATAGGCAAATGCGGGTATGGCGAAACTGGCAGACGCTACGGCCTTAGAAGCCGTTGGGAGTAATCCCGTGGGGGTTCAAATCCTCCTACCCGCACAAAATATTGTATCAATAACTAAACGGCTCACATGTGTGAGCCGTTTAGTTATTCCAGCGGATTTCTGGCTTGAGCAAATGGCGGCTGATAATTAGAATCAAAACGCTCATCTTTTTTGTTGCCATTCGGGTAGGATATTGTTCTGGTGAAATAAGCTTTCATGGCCCCACTGGTTTTTTTATCGTATTGATAAGGACCATCCATGACCACTTGTCTTTCATCACTAGAACCATAAAATTCAACGAACAATTCGGTGCCTTCTATTTTGGTTTGTAGCAATATGTGTCCTTCAGTGTTGTTGATGAATTTCAAATCCGAAACCCCGGGATAAATAGTAGCGTCAAATCCTTGTGGATTGTAGTATTTCACGGGAAAGGAATGAGGCCTCCTCTCGATAATTGGCAGGCCAGCCAATATGGCAGCCCTGAAAACTGTTGTGGAAAGTTGGCAAAGACCGCCACCATATTCTGGTATAGTTTGCCCGCCTTTTATAACTAGTTCTGGTTGATACCCTGTCTTTCCATCTACGCTTCCCAAAATATCATTGAATGAAAATTCTTCTCCAGGTTTTATAATAGTGCCATTGAATTTAGAAGCACCAGTTTTAATATTATGAATTCTAGCATTGGTTGAACCATGAAAATCGGACTCTCCTTTTCCCAGCAGAGTCTTTATTCCCAGATTGTTTACTTTTTCCAAGGTAATATCTGGCTCAATGATATCTACTGTTAGTTGGACGGAAGACCTATTCTCCTTAAGTGCGTTTATTATGGCTGAAGCAGACTTGGTAAGATTGAATTTCTTGCCTCGAACTGATTCGCTGAAGATGGCTGCTTTATTATCGCCTTTGAATTCAAACTTAGCGTCAACTGGTTCAATATTGGTGGCTGCGGCCAACTGTATTAAATAGTCGTTAAACTTGGAAGAGACTCGTAAATCTTTCTTACCCGAGTAGGCTCTTGTATACGGCTCTATCCAATTTTTCAACTCATTACTATTTATAATTATTTTATCGCTACCGATATCCAGCTCCAGATCTTTTTGGGTTGAGGTGTTAAGAATTAATGCAAAATTTTTCAGTGGAACTTTGGGGTTAAATGCCGAAACTGTGTAAAGATAAAACCATGATCCAAAATTAAACCCGATTAGGATAATAATACCGGTCATTGTCAGCCGGTAAATTAAAACCCTGAATTCTTTAGGACCTATGTAAACTATCTTGAACATGCGATAATTGTCCGCGAACTCAGTGAGTGGTTACAATTATCAGCACCCTCACACCTACTTATAGGTGTGAGGGTTAACTTTTTGTTAACCAATCGCTTCGTTCTTGGACAAAAACTTAAGAGACCTTTATCTTTTTTGTTCGGACCTTATCAAGTTTTGGAAGTCGGATGGTGAGGATTCCGTTCTTCATGGAGGCTTTTGCGTTATCAGCGTCAACATCAACTGGCAGTATGATAGATCTTGAAAATGCTCCCCAATATAATTCTTGGTAATAATAGTCCGATGGTCTGACCTTCTGTTCAGGCATCCGTGTTCCTTTTATTGTCACCATATCGTTTGTGACAGAAATATCTAGATCTTTGTCACTGACCCCGGCGATAGTGGATTGAATAATCACATCATCCTCAGTTTGAAAAACATCAATCGTAAGTTGCCCCTCGCTTTCTTGTCGCCCCCCTTTTTTTGTTGAAGCTAGTGTTACCTCTAAATTGTCATCTTCAAAAAAATCTTCCATAACTTTATCCTAACAAATTTATAGTTTTGTTGCTAACAACGGTGGTAAGTCCAACAGTTGTTGTTGCGTGTCTTTCTTTTATTTTATCAAATAATATAGAAACAAGGAAAGCCATAACTACCAAAAGAGACGTTGAATAAACCAAACCGGTTAAGCGGTTGTCAAAAGCAGAAAGGAATGTGTTAAAGGTGAAATGAAAAATAGTAGCCATTATAAGTCCAATAAAAACAAGCTTTCTTTTGTGGTCTCTAAAGAACCAGGACATCGCAAGGAAATAACCTAGTAGTCCAGAGGATAGAGCATGAAGCAATGTTGCTCCGGTAAATCGTAGAGCCCAGGTGGCTAATGTTGCCTGGGTTCCATCGGGGAAAACTCTGAACATAACCAAGATATTCTCCATTGCGGCGAACCCTAATCCGGCGGTTATCATGTAAATCATGGCATCGATGGGTTCATCGAATTCAGGATTTCGCATGATAAGCATTCTTATGGCGTAAAACTTAATGGCTTCTTCAACAACAGCAGCCCAGAGAAAAAAATAAGAAGTGTTCTGGGCTGTGGCTTGGCTTACTCCGGCGAACGTAGATACGAATTGAGCGAAGCTGAATTGTAACAGGATAGCTATAGGGGAGATGATAATGCCCATGAGGAATGTTTGGGCGAGGAGGTTTTTCGGTTCAGGGTGACAGTCTTTACGGGAATAAAAATAAAGCCAAACCAAACTTGGGATTAAGCCCAGAGTTATCAGGACTATATTAGCTATCAGTGGCGACATACTTTAAGTATATCACGCTTTTGCCAGACAGTGAGCATAATTTATCATTTTAGAGCTTGAAAGAATAGCCGAGTCTGCGAAGCGACGACGAAGACATAGATTGTTCTATGTCGAGGAGGAGAGACAATGGAATCGGCTATTCTTTCAGCTCCCTCTTAGGGCGGGCTGATTATTAGCCAAATTCATTGTTGCGAGTCCTTGAAGTAGAATCATCTACATCTGTAGACTCGCAACTGCGAATTTGGCTAAAATCCGCTCCGCTAAACTGATAAATTATGCTCACTGTCTGGCACGGGCCATTTTTCAACAAGTAAAAGAGTTTTGTTCTCAAGTGGTAGTCTTGAGTATATTTCTTCAGTTATAAACGGCATGAAAGGATGAAGAAGCTTGAGACAAGTGAGGAGTATCTCTAAAAGCATGCGCTGGGCGGAGGATTTTGTTTTGGCATTTTCATTTGCCAGTTTAGGTTTTGATTCCTCAATAATTTTGTCTGCGAACGTATGCCAGATGTAATGATAAATTTTTTCAGCTGCCAAGTAGAACCGATATTCTTCCATATCCTTAGTCACTTCTCTGACAAAAGTTTTCAATTCTTCAAGCAGTTTCTGATCTGGTGGAACAAGGGGCGATTTCATGATATCTGAAATATCTTCCGGCATGGACATTAGTACAAATCGGGCTATATTCCAAAGCTTATTACCGAAATGCTTGTAACCCTTGACCTTGTTGAAATCAAAATTGCAATCGTTACCAGGCCCGACACCCACTAAAACCGACATTCGTAAGGCATCAGCGCCATATTGGTTGATAATATCAATCGGGTCGATTCCATTATCAAGAGATTTTGAAAATTTCTGTCCCTCTGTGTTTCGCAGCATCCCGTGGATATAGGCAGTCTTGAACGGCACTTCTCCCAGAAGAAACCCACTCATCAGGATCATCCTGGCAACCCAAAAAAACAAAATTTCATATCCAGGATTCATGAATGATGTGGGGTGGTATGTTTTGAGGTCAGGGGCGTTCTCATCTGGCCAGCCGAGGGTTGAGAATGTCCATAGAGCTGATGAAAACCAGGTATCCAGAGTGTCCGGATCTTGTTGCCAATCATCACTACTCGGTGCTTCAATATCACAGAATGTTTCGCCGTCTTTATACCAAACCGGAATTCGGTGGCCGTACCAAAGCTGGCGGCTGATATTCCAGTCGCGAAGGTTGTCAATCCAGTGAAAGTATTTCTTTTCTTCTCGTTCTGGGATGATTGTGACCTGGCCATTGGCCACACTTTTTCGCATGATTTCTTTGAGAGTGGTTTTGGAGTTGTTTTCGATGCCCATAATTGATGATTTTGGAATTGTAAATTCTTTGTTGACTGCGACGAACCATTGGAGTTTTGGTAAAGGCTCGATGATGCCGCCAGATCGTTCAGCTACACTGATATTTAATTCAATTGAATCTTCTTTGGAAAGTAATTTCTGATCTTTCAGCCAAGACACAATAATTTCTCGGGCTTCTTTTGTCTTCTTTCCGACGACAAGCGGTCCAGCCTCTTCAGTCATTCTGGCGTATTCATTGATAATATTAATCATCGGCAGATTATGCCGTTGGGCAATTTCTGAATCAGTAATGCTGTGAGCAGGTGTTATGCCAACTGCCCCAGTGCCGAATTCTTGGTCAATTGAATCATCAGCAATAATTTTTATGGCTAATTTTTTACCAACAAACTGGACGTCATACTCTTTGCCTATATATTTTTTGTACCGTTTGTCATTAGGATGAACTGCTACAGCTGTGTCGCCGACTTTTGTTTCTGGACGAGTAGTTGCTATTTCGATGGGGAAATCTTTAGAGTAGCGAAATGTGTAGAGTATGCCTTTTTCTGGTTTGTGCTTAACCTCATCATCGGAAACCGTGGTCTGTCCTCTGGGATCCCAATTGATGACACGATAGTCACGATAAATAAGACCGGCGTCGTACATTCTCTTAAATGCTGTTCTGACGCCAAGATTTCTTTGTTCGTCAAAAGTGAATGCTTCTCGGCTCCAATCTAATGAGGCGCCAATCTGTCGAATTTGTTTTTGCATGGTACTGCGGCTGTTGGCCACGAAATCCTCAACCTTTTTAACAAAAGCCTCTCGTCCGATATCATGTCGGTTTTTACCCTCTTCTTTGATGAGTATTTTTTCTACCTTGGTGTTGGTTGCGATGGCGGCATGATCGGTACCCGGAAGCCAGAGCACCTTTTCACCCTTCATGCGGTGATATCGGACAACTGCATCTTGAAGAGAATATTCAAGTGCGTGGCCAAGATGAAGAGTTCCGGTTGCATTAGGCGGGGGAAGGGCAACGCTGAATATTTCTTTTCTTTCGCCCGGCAAATTATCAGGATTAAAAAATCCGCTCTCTTCCCAGAGTTTGTAAATTTTATCCTCAACTTCTTTGGGATTGTAAGTTTTTGATAGTTCTGTTGACACGTTATGGTTTAGTGGTAAACTTTTAAAAGTTTAGTTAATTGTATCTTAAAAAAGAGGCGAAAATAAATGACTTTTAGCGCCAAAGCAAATGATTGCGATTATACAATTCATGATGCCCAGGGAGTTACTGTTGTTAAAGATGGTGTAAAACATATCATAAGCAAGGAAGATTGGGACAGAGAAAATCCGCACATAGAACATCGAAACAGTGGCTGTAATGAATGTAATTTTGTCCAAGATAAAGAGACTCTATTCACGTTCATTGTTCCCAGAGAAGCTAAACAAAGAGCCACGGAAGAACCAAAAGATTGTGGCGTTTTTACAATGACTGGCTGGGTCGGTCACTCCAATTTCTACTTGTTCAGATGTGCAGAATGCGACAGTGTCATGGTTGATTATCCTCACGGATATCATGGTCAATATTGGTATCTTCGGTGTAGTGATTGTGGCAGTTCTCTGGACTTGAGTTCTTCAAAATTTAGATCAATTTACGAAGACAATAACGGATTCGTGCCCAAGTTTAGAGAGGAAGTTGGAGGTTGGCTGAAGAGACAATTTTCTCGATTGAGTGCCAGAGTTTAAAAACTTAGATTTGATTGCATATCTATTGACTGCCATGAGGCAGTCTTTTTATTTTTTTTATACTCAAAATATCCAGCCACGGCAATCATGGCGGCGTTATCGCCGGTATATTCCAATTGGGGCTGAAAATATTTGATACCTGCCTCTTTAGTAGCCTTATTGAGGTTAAACCTCAATAAAGTGTTTGCGGAGACACCACCCGATAACAGAATTGACTTAACCTCAAACTCTCCAGCGGCACGCATAGTTTTTTGTATCAAAACATCAATGGCTGCTTTTTGGAAAGATGCAGCGATGTCGGCTTTTGTTTGTTTGTCTGGTTTACCTCCGCCAGCTGGCGGATTTAAATTGCGGATCAGGTATAATACCGCTGTCTTTAATCCCGAATAACTGAAGTTGTAATTTTTTGACTTGATCATGGGTCTGGGCAAGAGATATTTGTCCGGATTTCCTTTCTCTGCCAACTTTGAGATAAGCGGTCCACCAGGATAACCAAGACCTAAAAGACGGGCTACTTTATCAAATGCTTCACCGACGGCATCGTCTAGTGTTTCTCCTATTATTTTGTGTTTGCCGTGAGCGCTCATTAATACTAATTCTGTATGTCCTCCAGAAACAATTAGGTTAAGAGCGGGGAAAATATGCATCATCTTTTCGCTAGATAACCAGTTGGAGTATACATGTCCTTCCAGATGATTTACTCCAATGAGGGTTTTTTTATTGAGCCAAGCGAGAGTCTTAGCAAATGTAAGTCCAACCAAAAGAGCAGGCCCTAGGCCGGGACCGCGAGTTACTGCAATAGCATTTATTTCTTTTTTGAAATCTTTAACCTTTGCTTCTTTTAGAGCAAGCCCAAAAACATGTCTTATGTTTTTAACATGTTCTCTCGCGGCAAGAGAGGGGACCACGCCCCCATATTTTGCATGTAGTTTTACCTGTGAGGAAATGACATTGGATAGGACTTTTATATTATTTTCAGCCGATACCTCAATCACAGACATTGCCGTTTCGTCGCAAGAAGTTTCTATACCGAGTATCTTCATAACGGCTTATTTTAGCAGTTTTATTGATTATTTTCAATTTTTGTGGCAAAATTACTGAAATAGTTCAGTAAACATGGCGCCATCGTCTAACGGTTAGGACAGCGGCTTTTCAAGCCGTCAATCGGAGTTCGATTCTCCGTGGCGCTGCACTTTTAGTAAGCCAATCTTTATGCTACTTTTTGAAGTGATGGTAAGGAGACGTTAGAACCTTCCGTGACCAAATTAAGAAATGAACTCACAAGACTTAGCTGAAAAAATAAATAGAGAGATAATCGGATGGTCTAAGGTACATCATAAGTTGGTTGTAGCCATAGATGGTTACACGGGCATAGGGAAAACGACTCTGCTTAATAATCTTGTATCTATCAATTCTGACATTCTGCCAGTAAATCGTGATGATTTTCTTTTATCAAGACAAGAAGTTCGAGACAAATTAGCAATAACAGAAGATAAATCTAAGGTTTTTGAGTTATACGTTAACGACGATAAGAAGATGGAAGATTTTATTGTGGCCTTCAGAGTCGCCAACGAACCTTATGAAGTAAATGTTTATGACGGTGTTTCAGGAGAAGTAAATATAGCCAAAACATACGATTTTTCCAAAAAGGTTATGGTCGTTGAGGGCGTATTTATGTTCCATCCTAAATTGCCCTTAAATAAGCTGTGGGATAAAAGGATTTATCTCAAGGGAGATATTGTTAGAATTGACGAAAGAAGAGTTAAACGAGAAAAAGAACGATGGGGAAAAGATTACTTTCCAGAAACTCACCCCGACAGTAATTTCAGGCAAGTTACAACTGCACTTAAGAGATATATTGATTTGTATAATCCAGAGAAAATTGCTGATTTAGTGTTGTTGGTAGACGATTAAAATCACCAGCTTCTGACTATAGCGAACGGAGAATACCCAGTTAATGATATAGTGAGTAGCAGGGTGGGGTGAAACTATTGACGTGGATAACCGTCTTTGATAGTATTAAGATACTAAACGTGAAAGGCATCCTAAATGGGTGCCTTTCGTCTTTATTTACTGCATTTTGAGGAGTTCTCGGAGGTATTGGAAGTCCTTAAAATCACTTCCGGCGAATTGTTTAATCTCTTTGGCAGTCCGCTCACTTCTTCCTAATATCACCATATCCTTACCCTGTGCTTTTAGGTATTTCAAAACTGGTAAGAAATCACCATCACCGGACAGCACAACAGCTCTATCAAAGCTGTTTTGCTCTCTCATCAGATGAAAAGCCATATCTACATATTTTCCAGCCCAAACTCTTTTCACCACCGTAAAAGAGATTAGAGGCATCAATGAAAGAGTAGGTCTTCATATTCAATCAGTGTAGAGGTTTTATTGAAAAAATCAAACGAGACGGATATAGTGGATATAAGGGTGGGGTAAAAATATGAACCAAATTACATCTCAAGAGCTTGCTGACTTTCTTGAGCAAGCGAATAAAAGCACTTATGCCAACAAAGATGCTCCCAAAGCGTCATCCTCTCGTTTGAAGTCAGAGGATTACCATTTTGAGAAAGATGGGCTTGTTTATCACGATACCTATTTTGGAAGTAGGGATTTTATTGGCGGAGAAATGGTCTACAAGAATAGCGAGCCGGTCTGGGGTATGAATTACTATGGTTATATTCTTTCTGATAAAACAGACCATAAAGAGCTATATGCTTTTTTGAGAGATGCCCTAATTCAGACATATTCTGATATTATTCCTGTCCGTGGACCAAAAAATCACCAGCAAGGTGATTGGGAATACACAAACACAGTTGAGGGAGAATTAAACCGATTTACCGGAACAGAGGAAATATACCGAGCAGGTGTTCTGGTGTATCGTTGTTATTATCACGGCGGTTTTATACGTTAGAGAAAGTTGGAATGTAGATAGTGGCATCGTTTAGCCGCTCAAATACAGTTCTAACTTCCTCTACGATGTCCTGCACAGTTATAAGATAATACCCACTTTAATGCGGGTATTATCTTATAACTGCGAGAAACTCGCAGGAATCGGACTGCGCTTCGCGAAGTTCTCCCGAATTTTACACTCTTTCGCTTTGCTCAAGAGGCCGCTCGCTATGCCGAAGAGGCAATAGACGCTCACTAAAATTTGTGCTTGAATTAAACTGCTTTAATGCAAGCGCCCGTGACGCAACTGGAACTGAAAACTATTGGAATGTCTTTTGCGGCCTAGTTTGTGGCGGTGCGATAACATCAATCCGCTTTTTAATTACTTAAAATCATGTTAAATTCAAATGTTCTCTATTGGTTCCGGTATTGTTGATTTGATACTTTTATTTTAATTTGGTAATCTGAATATATGGTTAAGGAAAATAACAAAGGAACAACTCTTGACGACCTGGCTAATATGGTAGCTAGGGGGTTTGAAAATACTGCTACTAAGCAAGAGTTAAGGGAGTTGAAAACCGAATTAAAAGGAGACATTAATGCATTGGCAAAAAAAGTGGATAAGCTTGATTATCAGATGGATGAAGTTTACGACATTCTCAAGCGGTTTGAAGAAAACGATATTTTAAATCTCCAAAAGCGGGTTCAAACTCTCGAAAAAGCAGTCAGGTCTTTGGCTGGCCAGACATCTAAGTAGAATTCGATAATTACCTAATATTCAAAAACCGCTATTGTTAGTGGATTTTTAATAAAATACATAAAAATATCATTGAGTAAAGTTTTCCACTGTTCTCGATTCGTTCCTCAATCTAAAAACCACTCATAATGAGTGGTTTTTAGATTGAGGAAACTATCTTCTGGAATACTTCCGGTTCGTGCTCGGCTATGTCGGCGAGTATCTTGCGATCCAGCTGGACATTGGCTTTCAGAAGCCGGTTGATGAATTTTGAATAGGTTGTGCCACTCTCTCTGGCGGCGGCATTAATCTTTATAGTCCAGAGATTGCGGAAAGTTCTTTTTTTCTTTTTTCTATCAGCGAACTGGAATGACCAGGCATGAAGCAATCCTTCCTTGGCTTGGCGGTATTTGGTATTTCGGGTCCACATAAAACCTTTTGCATGTTTCAGCAATCTTTTTCTTCTAGCGTTTGCGATTGTTCCTCGTTTAACTCGTGGCATTTTAGAAATTACTTTGCAATAAAGCCTTAGCGCTCTTTATCAATGATTTGGGTGCCATTACGTGCCCCTTCTTTTGTCTTGCAGAATCACCCGACTCTTTGGCGTTAAAATGATCCTGATGGGGCGGACGCTTCATTATTTTGCCCCTTCCGGTAATTTTAACTCTCTTTAAAAATGACCTGTTTGTTTTTCCTGTATGTGGCATATTCATCCCGTTAGAGGTGCTGTTGATCGTCCACTGCATTGAGGCGGTGGTAAATTGTAGGCACTTTATTTAACGCTTAATATTCTTTACTCCCGTTAGGGCTCATTTCTAACGGGATTCATGATTTAGTTATTTCTTGATTGTGATTGTCCATCCGAAAGGCGATCTTTTGACACTATCCTGGACAGTATATTCTACTGTAATAAATTTTATAAAAGTATTCAGCCGCTCTTTGCCTAGGTGGGCAAGAGCTTTTTCACGCCCGCGCAGAGTCAATTCTATCTTGACTATGTGGCCTTCATTTAAAAATTCTTCAACTTTTTTGGCTTTGAACTCCAAATCGTGAACACCTGTCTTAAATCCTACTCGGACAGTCTTTCTTTCCTGTTCTTTTTGCTTAGGGCCGGACTTCTTCTCTTGACGCTCCTTGCGGTATATATATTTACCATAATCCATGATTTTGGCAATAGGGGGCTGCATATTCGGACCCACCTCGGCCAAATCAAGTTCCTTTTCTTTGGCAAGCTTAAGTGCGTCAAAAGTCTTCATTGGCCCAAGCTGTTTTCCTTCCTCGTCTATAACCTGGACCTCAACTGCCTTTATCTGATTGTTTATTCTTAATCGCTTTAACAATGTGATGAGTTATTCTAACACGTTATTTATAAAAAGAAAAGCCGAGTTATTGCTCGGCGAAGAACTTGAGTTGTCTTCCAACAATATTGTCGGGATGATCTTTATTGAAAAGAATCTCGCTCCTTTCCATTAAATAAACTCTTTTAATGCCAGCTTCAATCATTTTGTCCCAGCACCACTTACAACACCACCAGTGTCCCCAAAGATATAAATCCGCGCCTTGGGTTTGGTTGCCATTGCTTTGGGCGTTATGAATAGCTTCCGACTCGCTGTGGTTCTTGGGGTGGCATCCATCACAGAGCTCGTAGCCCTCGCCAGTCTTGCAGTTCAATCGGACCCTTTCGCAACCATATTTTTTATGGTGGTCGCTTCCATTGGATCCAAAGCCGATTATCAGGTCGTCTTTTACGATCACAGCGGCACCAGGCATAGTC
>OBEQ011006162.1_pt1 | contig 18150 bp, 15 predicted proteins | sample 1670901 | NCBI WGS metagenome assembly OBEQ01 (sample SAMEA104232315, study PRJEB22302) | groundwater metagenome | biome: forest; feature: aquifer; material: groundwater | place: USA | collected 2011-08-07 | depth 5.4 m
CCCGGCGGCGACGCCGCTGCTGCAGCCGCCGCGCCAAGGGATGCAGCACGCGCCCGCCCATGGCCATCCCGCTCGCCGACACGATGAGGCACGGCGTGGTCACGTCGTTGATCCGCTTCGATTCCTCCGCGCTCCGCGCCAGGTGAAATTCGTGCACGTTCAGCGGGTCGCCCTTGCCGTCTTTTTCCTCTCGCGAAAACTCCAGGTCGTGATCCTCGTGGTGCTTCAGGTAGAGATCCGTCGCGCTCAGCGCCATCGGACTGTCGATGTAGACCGGCAGCCGCGGAATCCTCTGCTGGTCCTCCAGTTGCCGCAGGTAGAACATCAGCGTCTGCGTGCGCCCGATGGCAAACGCCGGAAACACGATCGACCCGCCGCGCTTTGCCACGCGGTTCACCACCTCCGCCAGCGCGTCGGTCGGCGAACCGGCCGCATGCTCCCGATCGCCGTACGTGGATTCGCACACCAGGTAATCCGCCCGCGGCGGCGTCACCGGATCGTTCAGGATCGGCTGGTCGTACCGTCCGATGTCCCCGGACATCACCAGGACCGTTTTCTTTCCGCCTTCGGTGATCGTGATCTCCAGGCTCGATGAGCCCAGGATGTGGCCCGCGTCGTAGGACACCACGCGAAACTCCGGCGAGATGTCGAACGCGCCCGAGCGCGGCATCGCCTTCAGTTGCTTCAGCACAGGGTCCACATCATCCGGCCCGTAGAGCGCCATCGGCTCCGCGTGGCGGCTGTATTTCTTCCGCCGCGCGCGCTCGGCGTCTTCTTCCTGCAGGTGCGCCGAGTCGCGCAGCAGGATCTCTGTCAGCTCGATTGTGGCCGGATTAGCAAAGATCGGACCGCGATAGCCGTCCTTCACCAGTCTCGGCAGCCAACCCGTGTGGTCCAGGTGCGCGTGCGTCAGCACCGCGTAGTGAATCGTCTTCGGATCGACCGGCAACGGCTTCCAGTTGCGGTCTTTCAGCTCCGCCGATCCCTGGAACAATCCGCAATCGATCAGCAGCTTTTTCCCGCCTGCCTCCAGAAGGTATCTCGACCCCGTCACGCATCCCGCCGCGCCCAAAAATGTAAGTTTCGCCATAGGCACCGTATTCTAGACGAATCCTCGCCCGTGGGGTAAAATCATGGCTGTCCGCTCATCGGTGGGGCCGTGGCGCAGCTGGGAGCGCGCCTCGATGGCATCGAGGAGGTCGTGGGTTCGAACCCCATCGGCTCCACCAGATTTTCCCCGTACATTGATCGCGGAAAGAGGAGCGCGCGGTCCGATGCGGAATCGGACAGGTCGTGGGTTCGAACCCCATGGCTCCACCAAATTCCCGCGCAGTCGATCCAACACACTTAGCATGCTCTCACCAGGGAGAATAGCCCCGGCGAGGGTCACTACCTGGATTCCGCGACTCGGAGGAAGATTCTGGACCAGACCCTCGAGTTTTTCCGCTCCTACCTGGTCGTGGCTGACAGATAGAAGATCCCGAGACTCTCTATCTCAATCCCTGCTCAAAACCGAAATAGGATTCCGCTGCTAAACTGAAAATTGTGCTGCGCCAGCCCGGGAGACACAGGGGTAGGAGGAGGAAAGAGAGCTTCTTGCCCATAAAAGACAATTGTGTCTCCCATGTCGTACCGGACGCTGAGCCGCCGCGAGGCGTAGATCTCCACCACCCCACCGACGTCCAACGCAAACTGTGTTTTCCTCCCAAACACAGTCGCCGAAGGAGAAAAGGTAATGGATTTTAGCACATCGTCGAAACTCACAAAACCGGGTCTGACTTTCCCAAAAATGCCAAACTTAGGCTTCCGCAGCCCTGCCTTGGGCCCAAAAAATCCCTCCCGGATAAGTCCGCCTGTCAGGCTGCTTCCAAAAGGGGGGCGGGTGACCGTTTGGTTCAGTTCAGTCTCCAGAGACAAATGGCGGAACGGGTTGTACACGAACCGGACGCCCAGTCCGAGTGTGTTTTCTTTTACGTCGGTGAGGTGAATGGCCGTGAAGTGACCTCCGGCCTCGAATCTCGGTGGCGCAGTCTGTGAATGTGCGGATGCCGTGAGGAGGAGGGACAACCACGAGATGGCTGCGAATCGCTGCATTCGCCTCCTTCTGTTGCAAACAGAATATGTGCCTTCTGCGGCCGGGCTCGGATCGCCGTGCCCCTCTGCCTGTGTCTCCCACATAGAAGATTCCGAGATTCTGCGTTGCAATCCCTTCTCAAAAGCGAAATAGGATTCCGCTGCTGAATTGAAAGTTGTGTTGCGCCAGCCCAGGAAACGCAGGAGAAGGCGGCGGAAAAATCACCTGCCGTCCGTAAAAGACGATCGTGTCTCCCATGTCGTAGCGTAGGCTGACGCGGCGCGATGCGTAAATTTCCAGAACCCCGCCGATGTCCAGCGCAAACTGTGTTCTCCTCCCAAACTGAACCGTGAAAGTAGAGCGGTCAATGGATTTGACTACGTCACCAAAACTGGCAAAACCGGGCCTGATTTTTCCAAAAATGCCAAACTTGGATTTCCGCAAGCCGGCCTTGGGCCCGAAGAATCCCTCCAGGACATGCCCGCCTGTCAGGCTGGTTGCAGACGGAGGATTTGTAACCGTGGAGTTCAATTCACCATCGAGGGAGAAACGACGGAAGGGGTTGTACACGAATCGAACGCCCAGCCCGAGTATGTTTTCTTTTACGTCAGCGAGGTGAATTGCGGTGAATTGGGCGCCGGCCTCGAATTTGGGTCGTGCGGTTTGACCAGGTGCTGGCGGCGAGACGAGAAAGGACAACCACAAAACGCTTGCGAGCCGCTGCATTCGCCTCCTTCTTCTGCAAACAGGATATGTGACTCGGCGGCTGGGCTCGAAACGCCGAGCCCAGCCGCATTGCGCGCTCCATCTTGCTTGAGTCTCACGGTACAATGAGACAGGGCGCCCGGCCGCAAGGATCAGGAGCCGGATCAGGAGGTGGAGGTGGTGGTGGCGGATCGTTATGAATTACATACACGGACGCCCCTCCCGTGATCGCCTGCGACGCGTCCGCCTGGACGTTTCGCACCACGATCGCATACGTCCCGGTGAACATATTAGGCCTTAGGAGCAACGGTACGGTCAAGGAGTTCCTGTCGGCCGAAACCCAGTTGGCCGAAGCCGCGGACATCAGAGTTTCGGTCTCGTCGTAGATGGAAACCGTCGGCATGCCGTAAATAGCAGAAAACAGATTCTGATTATTTGTGATCGTCAGAACTCCGGGAGGACTAAGAAAATCAACCGTCGTCGGCAAAACCGTAAGAGACACGAAAGTTTGACCGCAGACAAGGTGCGGCGTGGCCGGGTTGCCCAGACGGGTTGCTGTAAAAAGGTCGGTCCGGGGGCAATTTGGCGTGGGGAATCGCGTAAAACCCCACGACGCGGGCAAAATTAGACCTTGTTTGACCAAACCTCCTCGAAAATTAGTCACGTCTGTGAAGGACGCAGTAATGTTGGTAAAATCTCCAGGAAAAGGAGGGTCTGGAGTGACGCCAGAGACGACAGCGTTGGGATCGGCCAAAAATATCCCGCCCGCGATATGCTGCGTGGTTACTGTCATCTGTGTTATGCCTGGTGGGCGGCTACACCCCCCCAACATTTCTGCCAAAGGCAGGACTAGAAGCATTAGACGAATCTTGCTCATTTTGCCTCCTTCGCCAGCGGTTCGATTCCGAGAGATGTCAGGAATTCGTCCGCCTCCGTCAACAAATCTCGAAGGCTTGACTGACTGGTGCTTTTCTGAATCCCGTCCCGGCTCTCTCTCGTCCGCTCGCCTTCCGGAATGGGTTTTTGTGTCTGGGATCGGGCGCGCTTGCTCGCCTGATGCTCCTGCTCAGTCACTTGGAACGTTGGATTACTCAGCTTTTGCTCGATTAGAACGGCCGCTGCAAATGCAGCCTGCAGCGGGCTCATCACCTCGCTCACAGCCTCGAACGTGCCATCCGCCTTGGGAGGGGCATCGCTGGCGATAAACTGCGGAAATACAGTCAACAAGCGCATTCGCAAGCGCCGCACTTCGCTTTTCGACGTGTGCGCGTAGGGAGGGAGAGACATCCTTGTCGCCAGCCGGTTAACCGCCTCGGCGACGTCTTTCTCCGCGATGGGCTTGTGGTTTCCGCGCCGAAATCTAAGTTCCGCGGAAACGACTCTTTCGATTCTTTGATTGAAGTCGAAAGCATTTCCGATGTCCGACAGCACGGGTGCCTGCGCGAGAAGCGCTTCCGTCAGATCCTTTACATCCTGTTCCGTGCCCCCTTTCGCTCTTTTCGCCAGGTTATCGATTTGCTCCGGCGTAGTCGCCTTCACCGACCGAACGGGCTGATTCTGCTGAGAATGCGCCGCCATGCTTCCTGGCAATAGCGCCACCATGATGATCAGAACTCCGGGTAATCCCATCCGGTACCTCAGTTTGAAATGCACTGTACACCTCCTGTTCCCTCTGCCTAACCGCCCACGACATTCGCGAAGAGTGCGTTGGAACCAAAGAGGCGTCAACCTACGCGGTTTGACGCGCTTGTACATCCTTGAGTATTGTTTTGAAACAATTCTTGGAGCAGGTTTCCGCGATCCCGCAAGTTTAGTCACGGAAAGGTGGGAAACTCACTACCGAGTAAGGCTGCTGCTGATCGCGGGTGCGTCTGTCCTGTTTGCGCCTAACAGGGATGCGCGGCAGATCATTCGCCTTCCGCTAGGCGACTGGTTCCAGTGGATCCATCCCTTGTCAATCCAATAGTAGACTGTCGAGCGGCATACCCCTGCCAAGATCTGCGCTCGGTAGATGGGTAGGAATTCCATCTCTTTCTTGCAGCCAGGGCAGAAAAGTAGAGCCATGTTGACCACCCGAGATCAGTAGCCGTATATCTCCCTACGAGTTCTTGGGCAGGCCGGATAAACTGGTGTGGGCCTGAGGACGATCCAATTCCACGGCGTAAAATGATCCAACCAGGAAATTGGCAACTATCTCAACTCTTCTCATAGCAGTTTATGATACCTAATGTCAAGTTCCACCTGTGAAGATACCTTCTAGTTGAATAATCAGAGCCGAAACCAGGGCTGACGGTCGCTGACAGTGTCCCCGCTTTTCCCGACGGCACTGGCCGCGCCTCGCCCACTCTGCAGCTAATCTAGAGCTGATGGCTTCCTGTTAATGCACGCGCAAATCATTCCATGTAGAATGCTGCGCAATTTTGGGAGAACGGATGGAAGCGCCCGGATAAAGTTTACGGAGTGAACGAAATGCCAAAGGCATACGTGCCGTGCCGCCGGGCTCCGGGATCTTGCGCGGAGGCTATCCCCAAGCTGCTGAGACTCACGGAGTGTTTGTTAAAGAAATCTGGATCCTTCGAATAGGATTCGCGGTATTCGCCGTGGAATTCGAACATCCGATTGAGCCGGTATTTGAAGCCTCCGCCGTATGCGAGGCCGAATTGAAAGACGCTTCCACCGTCGAGCGGCGCAACCCCAGCGGAGTTGATCGCGCCGGTGATGAGGCCAACACGCCGCACGCCGTATCGAAGGATACCTTGTCTTCGGTGCAATTTAATGTTGTTGATGCGGTAGGACGTCAGGCTGGGCCCGGCTAGAACGTAGGGCCGGAAGCGCCACCGGCTGGGGAACAGCGGCACTTGCATCTGGTATCCCGTCGTTCGAATGCGCAAACGCTCCACTTGCCCATCGCCTGTGCCGGCTCGCAGATTTGCCTGCAGCGTCTCCGCATAAATCTCGTGAGAGAGCCAGTGCCGCGAGTTCACGATTACACTTGCGCCCACGAGGATGCCCTTGTCGATCCGCATGGGAAATTGAAAGATTTCCACTTCGCCGGTATCGGGATTGACCGAAGCCAGATACAAATCGCCCAGGGTTCGCGGTCGAAACTGGCCGCCGTACAAGGAAAACCCAACTTCCGGAAGGCGTTGCCTGGACGGTTCGCGTTCCACGGAGGGCGCCTCGATGCGGTTCGCAAGGGAGAGATCTGGCTCGCCCGCGCCTTCTTGTACATCCGGTGTTGGGGACAGGGCCGCCGATGAGGGATTCAGTTTCGACGGACGGTGTAGCGTTTTCCAGAGAAAGCGGCTGCCACTGTAACTCTGCCACAGAATGTTATCGCGCAGAATGGAATTCCGGAGAGTGAGATCAAACTGCCGCACCCCTCGGCCGAGCGAAGTGCCGCGGCTGGCGGATTCCTGCGCTGGAGTTCCAGCCCACGCCGGCAACGGCGTCTCACAGTCCGTGAGCCGCAGGACGGCAACGCGGCCGTCCGTGACCAACGGGTCGCCCGTCGCGTTGCGAAAGTTTCTCGGCGAACGCGGTCGGTCCACCAGCTCAACGCTGTGAACGCACCGCACGAATGCCAGATCGGTCACAATTTTGGCGCGTTCCTGATCAATCTGAGGCTGGACGCGATGGATCAATTTCTTCTTTCCTAAAATCCCAAGACGGATGTCCTGCGTGGCCGCGGCGGTCCAGACCGTCTGCCCTTGCCATTCCTCCTCCATTTTCCATACGCGCACGTGATGCCGCTTGCTGAAAGTGTTCAGAGTTTTTTCAAACGTGAACGCCGGAGCTTCATTGTTCAACAATAAGACGGAGACCGGAGCGTCCATGTAAGCACGGCTCTCCGCCAGTGCGCGGACGGTCTGAAATTTTGACTCCGAACTGAGTGGTGCGGCTTCTGACCAGCCGGCGTTTACAAAAGAGAGACGGAGCTGTTCCTCGGTTCCGAGGAAGACCATGTTGGTCAGGTCGGACGGGATGCCCTTGGATTTTGTCCGGGTGCGGAAGGGAAGCTGGTTGACATACTCCACGAGCGATTGATGCTCTTCAGCCGTTTGAGTGAGTGGAGCGACCGGGGGCGGAAATGTGAAGGGGACAGATACAGCCCGGGTTAACGCCAGATGCAGATCCGTGCCGGGCGGATAGTAAATCTCCGCTTCGGGGAAACGCAGTACCGCGCTCGACGCGCTGAATGCAAACAGGGCGAATAACGGATCCACCGTGGCAACGCTGGTTACAAGACCTGTGGTGCGGTGGCCATAGCTGTCCGTCGCGCGAATGCCGCGAATCGTCCCGTCGGCGAGCACGGTTTCGCGGCTGTTTTCCACAGCGATGAGCTTGCTCTCGAACGCGATACGGCTGCCATCGGGGAGCACAAGAGTATCGAACTGCATCTGGAGCAGCGCCCGCTCCCGGAGCAAACCGATGCCGATTGGTTTCACTTTGCGGATCGTGCCAAGCACTTCGGCGCCGGGAGGCAGGACGCATTGGCCATCTTGTTCGACGGGGGCAATGAGCGCCGCGCGAACCGGGTCGCCGCGCTTCGTCCCGTTCGTCGAGACGGACCCTTCCAGTCGAACCTCCAGGACGGTGCCCGAGGGAATTTGCTGCGCTCGGACAGCGCCCGGAGACGCCATTGCAACGCATAGATAAACGAGATGGACTGCCTTTCGTGTGCGGAATCCCAAGACTTCCTCGTGTGCGGCGCGAGCCTCGCGGGAATAGGGCGCCGCCCTATCCTCAATTTTCCACCGGGCGCGGTCCGGCACACACCTGTTCGAGAGAACAGGTGCGCCGGAAATGGCAACTCTGCAGCCACTTTCTGCGCCACGAGCGCCTTTTCAACTTACTGAATGTGAACTGAGCCGACCGCCCGTTGGTGGCAAGAGCGGTGCAATTCGACGAACTTGCGGGCGCGCCAATTTGAAACGCCACTAGATGAGCTGAACTCGCGCAGGAGTGTCGATTGGAGGTTTTCGCCAGGCCGTCCCGCGCACTGAAGACGCATTCTCCTGGCATTGCTGGTATTGCTGCAAATCAGTGGCGCCGTGGTCTCAAGCGTGGCTCTCGTCGCGGACGCCGTATTCAGGAGGAACGGTTTCATGGGCTGCCAGTGCAAGAGTTCGGCGTTCCCTCACGGAGCCGTTCCGCCCCGCTGTAGCCTACGGTCCCCGCGCCTGCCGCATCTGGCGCTTCAGCTCTTCGATTTCTCCGATCACAAACCCATCCGCAATTTTGCCCTTCTCAAACCGGAAAATGGCCAGCCCCCGGTAGCAGATCCTTGCGCCGCGGCCCGCGATTCCAAATAACTCTCCGCGGTGCGTTCCCGTGTACGTGAGACGCGCCGCGACTTTTTCGCCCTCAGCAACCATCTCCTCGATCTCGTTGTGAAAGTCGGGAAACGCCGCCCGGATCCGGTTCACGTATTGCCGGAATTCTTCGATCCCGTTGACGGCCGCCCCAATCGATCCACGGAAGGCAATCCCCGGCGCGATGAGTTCGGTCAGCGCCGCCTCGCTCCATTCGTTCCACAACTCCGCGTAATATCGCCGAATAAGTGATCTATAGTCGCTCACAGCTCCCCCGCTTGTCTCTTCACCCCTCGCACTCAATTCTGGTTCTCTGTTCCAGAGTGCTCAAGCTCCAATGTGGGTGGATGCGGTCAACACGCGCAAAGGCCGCGCAACCGTTCGGGCGGTGTCCTTATAACACGTCTAGAATCTGTGGTTTAATAGGGCGGAAGACTAAGCCCATTATGAAATGTCGACCCTCAGGGCACCCTCCGCGGTTCCAGCTTCTCCGTACCATTGCTCCATCCGCCCTGGAATGGCACTATCTTACAATGGCAATATGTGCCGCAGGCGGGAAACATTCCGCCGCCTCCCGGCGTCTAATCCAGTAGAGCGGACACCGGGCACGCCAGGCGATCGCAGCGCGAATCGCGGGCCTGCAGAGCCCGGCGGCACGGTAAGGCAGCAAGGTCCGAGCAGCCTCTCTTTTGGGGCTGCAGCGACGGACCGGAAAGGCCGGCATGTCCGAGTGGGCTAGCGCCCTCCCCTGGGCCCAGGACGAAGGCGGACTGGTCGTCGAACTCCAGTCGGGCTCCGAAGTGGCCTTCGACTGGCTGGTCACCCACTACCACGGCCCGGTCTACAACCTTGCCCTGGGCATGCTTGGCAACGTGTCCGATGCCGCCGATGCGACGCAGGAGGTCTTTCTGAAGGTGTTTCGCGGCATTCGCGGCTTCCGCCACGGCAGCTCCCTGAAGACGTGGCTCTATCGCATTACGATCCGCGAAGCCTTGAACCAGAAACGCTGGTTCAAGCGCCACCGCCGCAACGAAACTTCGATTGACGCCGAGCGCGAAGAGGGTGCAGCGGCCCTGCAGATCGAGGACTCCGGCGCGACGCCCTTTGAGCAGCTCGCCGCGCACGAAATTCAGGCCGCCGTCCAGGGCGCCCTCGCGAAAGTTCCCGAGGTGTTTCGCAGCGCCGTGATCCTGCGCGACCTCGAAGGCTTGAGCTACGAGGAGGTCGCCGAAATCCTCGAGTGCAACGTCGGCACGGTCAAGTCCCGCATCCTCCGCGGGCGCCGCGCCTTGAAAGAGATTCTGGAGCCGCTCCTTTCCGCGCAGGAAGCGCCTCAGCAGTCCAGAACGCCGGTGCGAATTGCTCCGGACGAGCGACCCGCATTTGCATCCGCGGTGCTCAGCCGGCGCGAGCCGCGCCTGGCGATGCGAAGCTCCCTGCGTCTCGGGAGCAGGGGTGAAGGTGTGTCATGAACTGTGCAGCCATTCGTGAAAAACTTGGCGGGTACCTGGACGGGGCGGTTCGCCCGTCTGACCGCGTTCGCGTGCAGGAACATCTTGCCGTTTGCGCCGGTTGCCGCGAGGATCTGGAGCGTTTCCGCAAGCTGTCGCTGCTTCTCGCGCGTACGCCGCAGGCCGTGCCTCCTGCCGATCTTGCTCTGCGCGTGCGCCTGGCCGCCGCCAGCGCTCGCGCTTCCCGCTCGCGCGTCCGCGCCTGGACCAGCCATCTTGGCGTACGGCTCGAAAACGCGTTCCGGCCTCTCGCCCTTCCGGCAACGGGCGGTTTTTTCAGCGCGGCCGCCGTCTTCGTTCTGGTTCTGCAGTTGATTGCGCCGGGCATCACCGTCCGCGCCGTGCAGAACGACGTGCCCATCAGCCTGATGCGTCCGGCCGAGCTGGTTTCGCTTTCCGAGTATCCGCTGGCCCTCTCCGACGAAGGCAGCGAGCAGAACCTGGCGCTGCCGCACGGCCTGATGGTGGACGTTACCGTGGATGAGCACGGGCAGATGGCGAACTATCAGATTCTTTCCGGGCCGGACAACATCTCCCTACGCCACGAGCTCGACCAGTTGCTGCTGTTTTCGCGCTTTCGGCCGATGATGAGCTTCGGCCGGCCCACCTCCGGCGGCCACGTCCTGCTCAGCTTCAGCCAGGTTCGCGTCCGCGGTTAAGACTACTTCGCGCCCGCCGCGTTCGCCTGTAGCGACGTAATCGCGAACCGCACCGCCGCTTCAAACAGCGCTACCCGCGGGTAGCGGTTGTGGTCCGCCGCTTTTCGCACTTCCTCGTCTTTCGCCGATTCGTAGTTTAGCGCCACGGCCAGGTGATCGCCCTTCAGCACCCCGAGGAAATTCCCTCCGGGGACCAGCGCGTCTTCCTGCAGAATCTGGCTGTCGGTTCGCGCGTCGTACGCCGTCAGCAGCTTCCACGCCTGCAGCAGCATCTTGGACGTGGTCGAAGCGTCGGAGACCGCGGCCAGCGAAAACGCAGGCACGCCGAGGTCCGGATGGTCGGCCAGGAACGCTTTGCGGACATTCTGGCGGAGGCTGGCGAACGCGTCCGCGAAGTTTCCTTCGCACGTGCCGAGCTTGAGCGAAGCCGCATAACGCTCGGCAATCGCGGGCATGGTTTCCGCAATGGGCGAGCCGCCGACCGCTCCGGCCACGGTGATGTAGGCGGCGACGGCGCCGCGCGCTTCGGAAAATGTCGCGAGCGCTTCCATCAGGTCGGGCGCGCCCTTGCTGTAGGTGACGACGATGTATTTTCGCGGATCCTTGCGCAGCGTGTCGCGGAGATACGCGGCGATGCGCGCGCCGTTGGCGGCGCTAGTTTCGTTGGGCGTCTGCAGAAATTCTACCGTCATGCCGTGGGCCTTGCGCAGATGTTCCTGCGCTTCCTGATAGGCCTGCGTATTGGCCTGGCAGGAGCTGAGCACGCCGGGAATCACCAGCACGCGGTAGGCGTTCGATATCGGCGGGAGATTCTTCGCCGCGGCGGGCCGAGCGGCGCTGGGGGAAGTCTGCAGAAAATTGCCGCAGGGACCCCAGTTGCCGCCGTCGGGCTTTTCTTTTTCAAGGACGCCGCAAAACATTTCGGCGAACGAAGCCGAGAGGTCGCGCCCGGTTTCGGCGAGCCGCAGGATCAGCACTTTTCCGTTGGAATGAAACGAGCCGCCCGTGGCGGTCCTGCCCTCGAGCAGGGGATTGGGAGGCAGAAAATATGAGCGCAGGCCGACGAGGCCGGATTCACTCAGCGTCTTGCCGACGTAGTCGCGTTCGGTGTCAATGTCGGGATCGATCTTGTGGGTGATGCCGTTGTTGCGTTTGTCGCGCTCGAAGCCGATATCGTGCGTGGCCGCGCCGGTCCAGATGTTTTGGCCGTTGATCTGGAATGGAGCTTTCCAGATGCGGAGATGGTGGCGTTCCGCGACGACCTTGAGCGGCTCGGCGTGGGCGAAGCCGAAATCCTGGATCCGGCCGAAGAGATAGAGCTGGCTCATCGGCAGGGTGACATAGGATTCCATGGAGATGCTGGCGAGGATGCCGTGGAGGACGGCGTCCTGGGGGGGGCTGTCCACTTTCACCCAGCCGGTGAGCTCGAAGGCGCGCCGCACGCCGGACTCCGAGCCGATGATGACGAAGTTGACCATGTCGCCCGCGTTGCCGTCTTTGTCGCCGATGCGGCGGGGAATTTTGGCAAAGAGGGTGGCGTCCACGCCGGGAATCTGCGCGACTTCGCGGGCAGCGCCCAACGCGGGAGGAACGGAGCCCGCGGCGGGCGGATAAATTTCCACGCGAATGCGGTAGGTGCCTTCGGCGGAATCGTTCTCGGCCTGATTGATGCCGAGAAAGAGCCGGCCCGAAGCGCGGGCGATGAGGTCGCGATGAACGCCGGTTGCGAGGGGCTGTCCGGAATCGGCGCCGCCGATGCGAGCCAGCACGGCGCCGCGTCCGGCGTCGTTGATGGGCAGGATACGGAGGAGGTCCTTGAAGCCGCGCGGACGGCCTTCGGGGCCGTTGTCGTCCTGCGCGTCTGCGTAGCGCAGTTTTCCGGAGGCGGTGAAAATCACGCGCTCACCGGCTTTGACGTCCACGCTGGTTTCGACCCAGTGCTGATCTCCGGTGATCTGAAATTCGAGAGAGACGCGGGGCTTGCCGGCGGGGAGTTCCGCCTGGGGAAGGGAAGCCTCGGGCGGCGCGGGGTTTTCGCGGACAAGCTGCGGCCACGCCGACGGCGCGAGAAACAACAGCGCAGCACTCAGAAAAACGATTGCCGGAGGGAAGGGAAGCGGCCTTTGCATAGTTGCTCCGCCACGCGGCTGAGCGCTTTCAAGCGTAAGCTGAAGGAGAGAGGGACGCAAGGGGTGAGCGCGCCGCGCGCTTCTTTTTTTCGCTAGCCTGGAAATTTATGCGCGCGGAATTTTCCCAGACTGGCTGAATCTTCGTTTTGCTGCGTCCGCAAAAAATCCCGGGGAAAAATCCGAAAAATTCGTGAAATTTTAGGCGCCGGGGATGGTGTTTTTGGGGCGGAAGGGGGGTGGCGAAAAGAAAGGGTTTAGGGGCGAATTCATTGACCAATAAATTTGTCTTGACGAATTTATTGGTCAAGTCGGATGGACCGCGAATCGGGCCAGTTTTTGGCTCGATTTTCCTTCGTGTTTTCTTCGCTGGAGGGCGTCCGATGGGGGGCAGGAACGGACGAAATGACAGGGAACGTGGCCGAGCAGTGGGAAAGAAGCTGGACCAACAGAAAAAACTACACGCACAGTTGCACGGATCGCCCGGTCTCTTCTGGTGCTGGTTCTTCTCCCGGCTTCAACGAAGAACCGCTCACCCTTTTTCAGAAGAAATGGTGAGGCACCCTCGCTTCATTGTGTCCCACCGAACCAAGGGAGTGGTATCCTCTCGTGGTGATCGGTCGTCGATTGGAAATTGATGACCGAACCAGCCGGCCACCAGCCAGTCCGGCGCGTGTCAACGACTTTGAGACCAGTGGTCATGGAATTTAGTGAGTTTTTTCATCTGCGTTGAGCTCTTGCCTTGTTATCAACTACTCTGATTGCGATGGGAGCTGTCATCTTGTATCGTTCGACCATCCGCCATAGCCGATCAAGTCCGTCGTACACCTTCAATTCGCAGGCGGCATGTCGGTCAATTCAGGGAGAACGGTCGTAAAATCATCGATTCCTTGCGGCATTTCAACGGTCCTCCCCGTCGGCTCAGAATCCTCGGAATCTAAAATCTGCTGGCGAGGATTATTTAGGCGCCGTTAACACTCATTTCGTCTCGAATTCTGCATCGACGATCGTTTTTCCGCACGAAAATGGAGCGGGTCTCTGAGGCTTTGCAATTCTCGGTAATAATAAAGTGAAGTAGGGCGTTTTCCGTTGAACCTTAGATTCCTTAGCAACTCCATTTCTTCCGGGGTGGCAGTCCCGCTGAGGGAACTATCATTAAGGAATTCTTTGAACCCCGGCTCTACCTCTGATTGGCCAGGTCCCGTTTCAACAAACTCAAATCTCCTAGGATCCCCCGAGGCTATTCTTCGATTTAACACAATTTCCATACCAAAAGTCGTTAGATCGACGTCCCAGGATTCAATCAGCGGATCCAGGAAGGAAACACAGTTTTCAGGCGACAAGTTGAAGACGTCCGTGTCCAGGAACTCAAGGAGGGTAACCCGCATTTGTTCATAGCTTCGGCCGGCGAGTCGAGCCACCAAGTGGAGCCAGTTTTCACTGTTCAATTCTTCTTTCGCGACCTTCTTGATCACGTCCAAAAGCTTTTGTGTGACGAGGCGTTCGAGCTCGCCGAAGGGCTGCTTCTCAAAAATCGCACGAACCTGTTTTTCTCTGTCGGGTACGCACTTACGGACAATCAATTCTCGAATTTCTCTAAACATGGGCGCGGGCGGGCCCTCCAAATCTCTCTTCAATTCTTCCCTACGCTGGAGCTCGGCCAGCTTCGAAAGCCTATCGCTCGGAAGCTTCAAAAACTTCGCCATCTTCTCATAAATATCTGATCGGTCAGGCGCGGGGGGCAGTTTCTTGCGAGTCAAAAGCTGGGAAATATAGGACTCCGTAACTTCGGCGGCAGTCGCTAGATCTTTCTGCTCAAGCCCCAATTCATCCAATCGCCGTTTAATCACAAGGCAAACGTCCACAATACCCCTCCACCTGACTTAACTCCGCAACTTAACCATTGAAAATAATCTCAGATCCTACTTGACAGGTCAAGTTAATTAACCTATTGTGGTTAACGAACTGAGGGAGTCTTCAGAAATACTGGACCAATTGTGGTTATCTGAATCGCCCCCTTGGCATCGAGAACCAAGGAGAGTGTCATGTTTGCACGCAAAGTTCACATGCATCTGAAGCCCAATAGCGTTGCGGAGTTTACCCAGAGGATGGAGAAGGACATCCTCCCTCTGCTTCGAAAACAGAAAGGATTCCAGGACGAAATCGCGTTCGTTGGACAAGGCGGCACGGAAGCGTTCGGAATCAGTTTGTGGGACAAAGCTGAGAATGCCGAAGCTTACAACCGTGGAACTTACCCAGAAGTGACGAAGATCCTCGCCAGGGTAGTTGAGGGAGCCCCTCAGGTTGAAACCTATGACGTCGCTAACTCGACGTTCCACAAGATCGCCGTTGCTGTGGCGGCCTGAAGCCGATAGGTCTCTTCGTTATGCGGGGGCGGACCAAGTCCGCCCCCGCACTTGTCCGACGAAGAGGGAACTAAATGGAGAAACGGGGTTGCCGATGGTCACGAAAATCATGAAGGGGGTTTCCATTACGGCGTTGCTCCTGGCGGTGGCATGGCGCCCCGCCGCGAATTACCAAATACTGCTGCATTTTATGGTTTGTGCGGGCGCCGTCATGGTGGTCCTGGCTTTATTCTCTATCAAACACAGAGTCCAGACTCACCCCGCCGTCGATAACAGATCGGACGTAGGGAAGCAAGGCACTGTAAGGCTGTGAGCGTGGTGGTCCTAAGCGCCACTTTAAACGCAAGCGAAACGCTAATGTCAGACACAATCAAAACAGAGACCACCCTGATCGAGAATGGCGCCCTCGTGCCGGAATCCTTGCAATTGGAAAGCGAGCCCTGGACCTCTTTCTACATGGCTGGTGAAAGTGTCCGAGAATTTCGGAACGCGCTGGAAAACAAAGCAAGTACGGGAGCGAAGGCAACATCGGACGGTTCCCCAAAAGCTCCTGAACGACCAGAAGATGACCGCCGCGACGAAGAAACGTCGTCGCGAATGGATGACGAAGGGTGTCTCAACGAACGTACCTCAACCCTGGCCGATGCGACAGGATACTCCAGAATTGGGGGGAGGCTACACCTGGTGGGTAGCCCTATTTCCTAATGGATCATCCAATCAGAACCCTGCTGTACGAGTTGTTCGTTGAGCCCTTCCTGAGGCTGTTGCAACGACCGTTTGGACGAAAGGTCAATGCTCCTCCAACGAAAAACGCCGTGAGGACGACGCCATGATGGACGACAGGTATCAAAGCTCGAATCCAACGCAAACATCTAACTGCCGGCGCCAGTTGCCGCCGAACAATGCACTACTTTAGACGCCGAGGAGAGCCCAAATGGCAGAGACAATCAAAACGGGGACCATCCTGATCAAGGATGGCACATTCTTGCCGGACGCGCTGCAGTTCGAAAGTGAGCCCTGTGCGACTGGTTGGAGATTAGTTAGAAATCTCGATGGGTACGGATTGGGGCGAAAAATCCACGATGCAGGATGGACCTTTTTCTGGCTGGCTGGTGAAATCAAAGCAACCATCATCGGTTTTGACGGACAAAAGACGGTACGCAGAGCAGTCAAGCGAATCTTGGCAAACCTGAAGCCGGAGAAATTTAATTCCTTCGAAATCACGCAAGTAGCCCCGAAACGTTTCCTGGGAGTTCGCTATGTAACTATCTCCGCCCAATCACGACATATCCAGGAAAACGCCTTCCTTTTGCAGGCCAAGGACCATCAGGAGTGGGACCGAGCAAAATTGGCGGCCGTCTGAACCAAAGCATTAGGGATCACATGCGCCAAGGACCTGCCTCTGGAAGAGATGAAGACTGCCAAATGTGGCAACGATCTTGAATCTGTAATTGTTTGAGGGAGATTTTCAAATGAAAATAATGTGCGGTGTAGTTGTTTCCCTTGCGATGATCCTGTTTTCCGCCCCAGTAATTCATGGACAGGATCTTTCCAAGTATCGGAACTTTTCCTTCGGAATGAGTTTGGTGGAGCTATCAAACCAGGTTAACCTAAAACCGCTCCAGACAAAGCTGATCCACAAGCACCCAGCGGTAATTCAAGAGTTGACGTGGTGGCCGCGAGAGTCTTCCGGCTCTTCGCCCCAAGCGGACACGGTCTGGCAGGTATTCTTCACCTTCTACAATGGCAAGCTCTACAGGATTTTGGTGACCTATGATCGGGACGCCACAGAGGGGCTAACTGCCGAGGACATGGTACAAGCCATCTCGGCGCAGTACGGTACTGCAACGAGGCCAGATGCCCAGATCAGCTTCCCAACGAACGAGCTGTACAGATCGACAGAAAAAGTCATCGCCCGCTGGGAAGATTCGCAGTACTCGATAATCCTTTTCCGAGCCACCTCCCTGAACTCCTTTGGGCTTGTCATGTTTTCTAAACGGCTGGATAGACAAACCGAGGCTGCGATGGCCGAGTCCGTGAAGCTGGAGGGGCAAGAGGACCTGCAGAAAGAAATCGAGCGCCAGAAAAAACAGACCGACAACCTGGAAGTGGCGCGACAGAAGAACAGGAAAGCTTTTCACCCTTAATATCTACTTGGGTTAGTAACGAGCTTATGTTCGGAATCTTCAGAATGGATTAAACGGAGGTCAAAGAAATGACCGTGAATATCACTCCCCTGCATGACCGCGTCCTCGTACGCAGGCTGGAAGAGAAAGAAACCGCGAAGGGCGGCATCATTATCCCCGACACGGCCAAAGAGAAGCCTCAAGAGGGCGAAGTAATGGCCGTCGGTGCCGGCAAGATCGAGAAAGGCCATCGGATCCCGCTTGATGTAAAGGTGGGCGACCGGATTTTGTTCGGCAAATACACCGGCAGCGAGATCAAGATCGACGACCAGGAGTACCTGATTCTCCGCGAGGAGGAAATTCTGGCGAAGCTCAGCGGGATCGCCAAAGCGGCATCCGGCAAGAAGTAGGTTTCACCCGAACCGAAGATTTCGGACGGGGCAGAAGTGCTCAATCACCCGGGAGGGTGAAGTCTCATGGCAAAACAAATTGTAACTGGTGAGAATTCACGTCAGGCGATTTTGCGCGGCGTCAACATTCTGGCTGACGCCGTAAAGATCACGCTCGGCCCGAAGGGGCGCAATGCAGTGATCGAGAAGAAGTTCGGGGCACCCATCATCACAAAAGACGGTGTGACGGTGGCAAAGGAGATCGAGCTGCAGGACCCGCTCGAGAACATGGGTGCACAGATGGTGCGCGAGGTTGCGTCCAAGACCTCGGATGTGGCTGGCGATGGCACCACCACTGCGACCGTGCTGGCACAAGCAATCTTCCGTGAGGGTGTACGAACGGTTGCCGCAGGCGCGAGCCCGATGGCGCTCAAGCGCGGCATCGATAGGGCCGTGGAAGTCGCCGTGGGAGAGATCAAGAGGTTCTCCCGCGAGGTGAAGGGCGACATGATCGCGCAGGTGGGCACCATCAGTGCCAATACCGACAAGCAAGTGGGCAGCATCATCGCCGAAGCCATGAAGAAGGTCGGCAAGGATGGCGTCATCACCGTCGAGGAATCCAAGACGATGGAGACCACCCTCGAAGTGGTCGAAGGCATGCAGTTTGACCGCGGCTACCTCTCCCCCTACTTCATTACCGACCCGGATCGCATGGAATGCGTGCTCGAAGACGTCCGCATCCTCATCCACGAAAAGAAAATCAGTTCCATGAAGGATCTGCTCCCGCTGCTGGAGCAGGTGGCGAAGATGGGCAAGCCGCTGCTGATCGTGGCTGAGGATGTCGAAGGTGAAGCGCTTGCTACGCTCGTCGTCAACAAG
>OBEQ012549325.1_pt1 | contig 18146 bp, 21 predicted proteins | sample 1670901 | NCBI WGS metagenome assembly OBEQ01 (sample SAMEA104232315, study PRJEB22302) | groundwater metagenome | biome: forest; feature: aquifer; material: groundwater | place: USA | collected 2011-08-07 | depth 5.4 m
TTATCCTTTAAACAAAGATCTCGTTGAAATCAGGTTCTGGAATAAGGAGAAGCTCGTGGACATTCAAAAGATCAAGAACCAGGATTTACAGCTGTCCACTTTTAATCTTTAAATGGTTCACTTTTAAAATTTAGGTAACACTAAATCTTGCAAGACAGTTTCCTGAAAATTTGTTATATTAAGTCCTCCCGCACAGGTTCCTGTAACCCATCTTGCTGGCATAGCTCAGTGGTAGAGCAGCTGTTTTGTAAACAGCGGGTCGGGGGTTCAAATCCCTCTGCCAGCTTTGATTTATTTGAGAGTTTTCTGAAATGCCCGAGGAAGGTAATCGATTAAATCTCCCGCGACAAGCGAAATTTCTCCGATTTTTTGAGCAGCTAAATCCCCCGCCAAGCCATGTAAATAAACTCCTGTTTTCGCGGCATCAAAAGGCTTTAAACCCTGCCCCAATAAAGCCGCAATCATTCCCGTTAAGACATCCCCCGAACCGGCGGTTGCCATTCCGGGATTTCCCGTCAAGTTCACATAAATTTTTCCGTCAGGAGAAGCGACTACCGTTTCATGCCCTTTTAAAACCAGCGTAATTTTATATTGGCGGGATACTTGTAGCGCTCTTTTACATCTTTCTTTTTTATTTTTCGGAAGAGATCCGCCAAAAAGCCTTAGAAATTCGCCCGGATGCGGAGTTAAGATTGCGGGGGCCTTCAATTTTTTCAATAAATTTATTTTCCCGTAAAACGCGTTCAGTCCGTCCGCATCAATGACCATTAATTTCGTTGAACAAAGAACAAGTTTTCGAATCAGCGACTGTGTAGACGGATTTTGAGAAAGGCCGGGGCCTGCTGCAAGCACATCCTGATTTTTCAAAAAACTCCGAATGGATTGAAACGCGCGCCGATCGGGAGATCCTGAACCGGTTTCCGGAAGCGGCTTTGTCATGGCTTCCGTAAAACGTTTCGCGAGAGGAAGAACGAGCGATTCCGGAACGCCGACCGTCACAAGCCCCGCACCGGAGCGGAGTGCGGCATTGCTCGTTAACACACAGGCGCCGCTCATGCCGCGTGACCCCGCTAAAATAAAAATGCGCCCGTAATTTCCCTTGTGACCGAATGGATTTCTGCGCGGAAGCCATTTTTTAATTTCGTCCTTCATTTTCATAAATTTTTATAAGAAAATTCAACGAATCAAACGAACCATTTCCCGGACAGCTTCCCGAATACCGACAAAAATTGATCTTGCAATAATCGCATGCCCGATATTTAATTCTTCTATATAGGAAAGTTTCGCAATCGGTTTCACATTTGCGTAATTGAGGCCATGCCCCGCATTCACACGAAGTCCGAGCAAATGCGCAAAAGCGGCCGCTTTCTTGAGGCGCGCCAACTCGGTCTTCTTTTTCTTTTTTTGCGCGTGCGCATAAACACCCGTGTGTAACTCAATGTAATCTGCTCCGGCTTCCCGCGCAGCTTGAATTTGTTCAAGGTCCGGATCGATAAAAAGACTTACCACGATTCCGGAACGCTTTAATTTGGAAACAACCGCGCGAATCTTAGTTTTTGCTCCCACCACATCAAGCCCGCCTTCCGTTGTTAATTCTTTTCTTTTTTCCGGGACGAGACACGCTTTCTCGGGTTTAACACGGATCGCCACTCGGACAATCTCGGGAGCAACCGACATCTCCAAATTAAGCGGGATTTTGAGCTTTCGCTTTAAAAGATAAACATCGCGATCCTGAATGTGCCGCCGGTCTTCTCTTAAATGAACGGTGATTCCTTTTGCACCGCCCCGGACACCCTCCAAAACGGCTGCAAGCAGATTGGGAACGCTTTCGCGGCGGGCTTCACGTAAAGTCGCGACGTGATCAACATTGAGTCCAAGTTTCGCCATGGATTTAGTGAATTTTCTTGATATCCAGTTTCACCACGGGAGGTTCTCCCTTCAGCGAAACCGTGTCAGGTAAAACAAATCGGGCGGGAATTTCATGAGATCCTTTTTCGAGTCCGGTCACATCTATATACACAAACACGTCTCCCCGCGACAACCGTTCAAGTTCATTGGCGGGGCCTTTTAGCTCAAATGAGATGGTCTCGGTTTCTAATTCCGGATAGGAATCTTTGCTTGAAATCCCGAGCGGCTTCACGGAAACATTGCTAAACGTTTGTTCGCTGTATTCTTCCCGAATTGGGACAAATACATCGATAATGGTATCCGAGACCGCGCGCAGATTGGGCCCGAGCATCACATGAACCAGCTTTCGAAAGGAGCGCGTCCGCCCCACCAGTTCAATGGGCTCTGTTTTCACGCTGTCAAGACCGCTCAGTTTCGCTTTTGACCCTTCCGCCAAAATTGCATTTGGGTCAATTCCGATTTTATCTTTTAAAATGCGATAGCCATAAGCGGGATCGCCCACAAAATTAGGTTGAACCGATAATTTCTTCACGATGGTTTCGTCAATGGCAACATTCACAATTTCAGGGAAAATGCCCACCACTTTAATTTCATCCGACGGCGCCTTGATGTCTGAGGAGCTAATTCGAAATGAATATTCGCCGCCTTGCGCAATACCGCTGATCCGGTGGAACGCACTGATGTCGCCGGCCGATACCACTGAAAGAAGCGCGCGCGGCGCGCGAAGCCGGACCGAAATCGTGTCAATAGAACCTCTGGCAACGCTGAATTCTCTTTTCTCCATTTCGATTCGAAGCGGAATCGTGCGGGACACCTCCACCATTTCTTTTCCCGCCGCATAAAACCAGAAGCCAATCGCAAGCAAAAGCGAAACAAATTTGAGTCCCCAATTTTCCGTAAGCAAATTCCAGATTGTCCTCGCCCACTTCTGGCTCATTTTAAATATTTTCCTTATCAGTGTTTCCCGATTTTGGAACAAGACTGACTTTATTTTGCAGAAAATCTAAAATCTTGCCCCGGGATTTTTCATCCGGCTGAAAAAGACTTTTTAAAACCCGCTTGAGTCCTTCTTCGTCTAAATCGCGCGTTAACTTTCCATAAACGGAGACAGAAATTGCGGCGGTTTCTTCCGAAACCACAATGCACACCGCGTCTGTTTCTTCCGTTAAACCAATCGCAGCCCGGTGCCTGGTTCCAAGCGTTTTTGCAACCACGGGACTTTGCGTGAGCGGAAGCAGAACGCCGCAAGCCGCAATCCGGTTTCCTTGGATTACTACCGCTCCGTCGTGAATGGGTGCATTTGGCGCAAAAATGGTAATCAAAAGTTCCGCGCTCACTTTCGCATCGATTGGGATTCCGGTTTCAAAATAATTTTGAAGTCCGACTTCCCGCTCAATCGCAATTAAAGCGCCCCGGCGGATTTTGGACATGCGCTGAGACGCTTCCACAATTTCATCAATGGTCCCGCCTTTTTTTAGAAAAGAACTGAAAAATGCGTTTTGTCCGATGCGCGCAAGAACGCGTCTCAGCTCCGGCTGAAAAAGAACCACGAACGCTAAAACACCAACTTGCAAAAGGTTCCCCAAAACCCATTCGATGGTATTCAGACCGAGAAATTTCGCAAGATTAAAGAGAACGGCAAAAACAACCATCCCGGTCAAAACAGAAAGTGCGTGGGTTCCTTGGAAGAAAAGAATGAGAGAATAAATCAGAAACCAAATAAAACTGATCTCGAGGATCGGTTTCCAAAAACTCAAAATAAATTAAATCATTTTTTCCCGAAGAGTTTAAAAAAAAGCGTCAGAAAAAGACTTGCCAAAAGGCAAGTGGCAAGCGGGAAGTGAAATGTAAAATTTTCCTTCTTGATATAAATATCGCCCGGCAATTTTCCGAAATAAGGAATTTTCCAGACCACCAAAAGAAGAATTCCGGCAAAAATCAAAAGAGCGCCAAATCCGATCAAAAGTTTTGGGAAAGATTCCATTTTAGGTCGACCATTTCCATTTAACTTAACTCGTCCACAATTCCTGATGACGATGATTCGGTTTAATCCCAAAATGCTCATACGCGAGTTTTGTGAGAACACGGCCGGACGGCGTCCGTTTGATAAATCCTTTTTGGATCAAAAAAGGCTCGTAAATTTCTTCGATGGTTTCCGCTTCTTCACCGACTGAAATTGACAACGTGTTAATTCCGACAGGGCCGCCGTCAAACTGATGGAACAGACAATTGAGTATCCGCTTGTCCATTTGATCAAGCCCAACCCGATCTACATCAAGCATCTTAAGTGCTTCTTTTGAAACAACTTGCGTAATAATCCCGCTTGCCCGAACTTGGGCAAAATCACGAATTCGCCGGAGAAGCCGATTTCCAATTCTCGGTGTTCCGCGCGAGCGCGATGCAATTTCAAGCGTCCCGGCTTCGTCGATTTTAGTATCCAGAATTTTAGCGGAACGATTGATAATTTTTGCAAGGTCAATTTCCTCATAAAAATTGATCCGCTCCACAATGCCAAACCGCGAGCGAAGAGGAGACGTTAATAGACCGCTTCGAGTCGTCGCGCCAATCAAAGTAAATTTCGGAACGTCAATCCGAACCGATCTCGCATTGGGGCCTTTATCAATTATGATATCAATGAAATAATCTTCCATCGCGGGATAAAGATATTCTTCAACCGTATGGTTTAACCGGTGAATTTCATCAATAAATAAAACGTCGCCCGCCTGCAAATTGGTGAGAAGCCCTGCCAAATCACCTGCGCGCTCTAAAACCGGCCCGGAGGTTGTTTTGATGTTGGCATGCATGGCGCGCGCGATAATGTGCGCAAGCGTTGTTTTCCCGAGTCCCGCAGGACCAAAGAGAAGAATATGATCAAGCGGTTCCTTGCGCTTGAGGGCAGCTTCTATATAGATAGAAAGATTTTCTTTTAACTTTTCCTGGCCCACAAACTCATCGAGGGTGGACGGGCGAAGTGAAATATCAAATTCGACATCTTCCGGTTGAAACGATTGATCGACAATGCGTTCCTCATTACTCATGGGTCACCCAAATTCTTTTTTTGCGGTTGACCAAACCTTTCGCGTGCTTATCCCGCTGCATCCGTTCGATCAAAATCCGGATTGCCTTCCGGTCGCCCGGTTTCAAATTATTAAATTTGGTCGCAATTCGGTAAACTTGAGCGTTCGGAACTTTTGCGACCCGGACAACTTTAGCAAGAGCGGAAACTGGTTTCTCGCTCGTCGGCAGATTAATTTCAAGCTGGATCACAGAATCTTTAAGAAGCGGTGTTTCCGCTGCAAACAAAACACCGCCCACCGAAAGATCGCGCAAATTTGTCACACGTCCGACACCACTTTCTTGGACGTGATATTTGAGTAAAAATGGGGCACGCATGCGTTTAAACCGGCGGCGGTTATGCGCCGGCAAAATCCAATTGAGTGCTTTTAAAAATATATTTTTTCGAGCCATGTTTTTCGTCATACGTATTTGAGAGACTGCCGAATCAACTCTTCCACTTTCATTTTATGCCCATGCGCCTGCATCGACAACACTTTTTGAATGGCTTCTTTCGCATTCTGTTTTTTGTAGCCAAGCGACACGAGCGCCTGAAGTGAATCGTTCACAAGTGTCTCATCGACACTCATCCGTTTTCCCGGCTGTGTTTCATGATCATCCAAAATTATTTTTTCGCGAAGCTCCACAATCAAACGCTCTGCCGTTTTCTTTCCGATTCCCGAGATGGCCGAAAGCGTCGGGACAGCACCGTCCACGATCGCTTGCCTGAGCTCCTGAATTCCAATGCCGGAGAGAATCGTCATTGCCATTTTGGGGCCAACGTTTGAGACACTGATCAGCAACCGAAAAAGTTCACGCTCTTCTTCCGTAAAAAACCCGTAAAGCTGCTGGGCGTCTTCCCGAACCACAAAATGCGTCAAAAGCTTCACATGACTTCCCGTATTCGGAAGCCTGTGATGCGTCGAAAGCGGCACGGCAAGCTGATAACCAATCCCGTGCGCTTCAATTGTAACGCTGGTCGGCAATTTTTCTGTTAGTGTTCCAGAAATGTAACGATACATATTTACTTTCTTTTAAACGTTTACAGCAAGAACGGTTGCTTTCTTGAGATTCCATTGATTCGTATGAAAATGACAAATAGCGATTGCAAGCGCATCGGATGAATCCGCCGACATCGATTCTTTCAAACGCAGAAGTTGTTTAATCATAAATTGAATTTGCAGCTTGTGCGCCCGCCCGTTTCCACAAACGGCTTCCTTGACACGCGCCGGCGGATATTCATGGATTGGAATCCCAAGATCCATTGCCGCAAGCATGGCAACTGCCCGGGCTTCTCCAATTTTTACCGCAGCTTTAAAATCTTTACTAAAAAATACATTCTCGATTGCCACCGCGTCCGGACGATAAATGGTTAACACTTCTTTCAATGCGCCGTGAATTTCCCAAAGCCGCTCGGAAAGGATTTTTTTGGCGTTTACTTTGATCGTCTCGGCATGAATGAGTTTGTATTGCCGGCGCTCATCTTGTTCGATCACGCCGACACCCGTTTGAATCGTTCCGGGATCAATTCCTACAACGCGCAAAGCGGCTCCTTCATATTATTCAATCAACTTAAGAATATAAGTTTAATAGATTTGGGATCAATTCCTACAACGCGCAAAGCGGCTCCTTCATATTATTCAATCAACTTAAGAATATAAGTTTAATAGATTTGGGATCAATTCCTACAACGCGCAAAGCGGCTCCTTCATATTATTCAACCAACTTAAGTAATGTAAGCTTAACGGATTCGGGATCAATTCCTACAACGCGCAAAGCGGTTCTCCTAATCAAATTTTAGGCAATTTTAATTTTGAGATTTTAGAAATAACGCGATCCAACATTTGATCCATTTCAAATTGCTTTGAATCCTCCAGCCAAAATTCATTCTGTTGAGCGGGCAAGTGATGTTCTTGGGATTCGGAATTGAGGAGTGAAGAAAAAGCAGCTTGAACTGTTTTAAGCGCGCGGCTCACCTGTCCATTTTTTTCCTTCTCCGCCCAATCCAAAAATTCAGGGAGTTCCGATTGCCACTTTTTAATTCGTTGAACGAGTGTTTGTCGATTCATCTTATTCACTTATCGACAACGAACAAAAATTATTGCAATTCTTTTATAACTTCCGGCGGAAAATCGCAATTGGTATAGACATTTTGAACGTCGTCGTGATCTTCTAAAGCATCCACCAATGCTAAGACAGCGCGGGCGTGATCGATCGCCACGGCCGTAAGGTTTTTGGGAATCATCTGAAGCTCGGCATGTTCGTATTTGATTTTGGCATCGTCGAGCGCTTTTTTGACTGCTTCAAAATGGTGTGGGTCGGTCAACACTTCAAATTTATCTCCGGATTTTGACAAATCATCTGCACCGGCATTTAACACGATTTCCATTAATTGGTCTTCCTTCACGGAGCTTTCATCAATAACAATCAGCCCTTTCTTTTCAAAAATCCACGCGACAGAACCAGCGCCGGCCATGTTTCCGTTTTTTTTGGTGAAAATATTCCTGATTTCGGATGACGTCCGGTTTTTATTGTCTGTCAAACATTGAACGTAAACCGCGACTCCTTCCGGACCGTAGCCCTCATAAACAATTTCTTCGTAATTGACACCTTCAAGCTCTCCGGTCCCTTTTTTGACCGCGCGTTCAATATTGTCAGCCGGCATATTGGCCGCTTTTGCGGTTTCAATGGCTGTTCTGAGGCGCGGATTATTGACCGGGTCCCCACCGCCGGATTTGGAAGCGACTGTAATTTCACGGATAATTTTGGTAAAAATTTTTCCGCGTTTCTCGTCAACCGCCGCTTTTTTATGTTTAATACTAGCCCATTTTGAATGCCCGCTCATAGAGAATCCTTAATCAAGTTTAATTGATCACTCCACAGGTCACTTGAACGGCATCTTTTGCCGCGCCGACATGATGAACGCGTAATACATTTGCGCCGCGCTCAATTAAAAGCGCATGAATTGCCGTGGACGCAAACTCACGTTCGTTGGCATCTTTTCCCGTTACTTTCCCTAAAAATGATTTCCGGGAAGCTCCTGCCACGACCGGCCTTCCGAATCTTTTGAATCTCGCAAAAGATTTCACCATTTCAAAATTTTGTTCTGCCGTCTTTGAAAATCCGAAACCGGGATCAATGGCAATTTGTTCTTTCAAAATTCCGGCTTTCTCGGCAATCGCAATGCTTTCCTCGAGCTCTTGCTCAACTTCCGAAATCAAATCTTGATAGCCGGTCAAGCTTTGCATCGTTCGAGAATTTCCGCGGCGGTGCATTAAAATAACGCCGGCGGCGCGGTGTGCGATCACAGACGCCATTTCAGGATCTTCCCGAAGCCCGCTGACATCATTAATGATTGAAACTCCCTTTTCCAGGGCAAGATCCGCAATGTTTGCTTTGGTGGTATCCAGTGAAATGGGAATTTGAACTTTCTCCAAAATCTGATCCAATATCGGAAAAAGACGGTTGGCTTCTTCCTCAAACGAAACTGAGTGTGCGCCGGGTTTTGTCGATTCGCCGCCAATATCAATGATGTCAGCACCTTCTTCTTCCATTTGAAGAGCTCGTTTAAGCGCCGTTTGAGAATCCAAAAATTGCCCGCCGTCCGAAAATGAATCCGGCGTGATGTTTAAAATTCCCATCACGAGCGGCCGCGCGCCAAGCTCGAGTGTTTTTCCCTTAATTTTCCAGATGAATAAATCTGACACAATTGGACAATGATGAAACTTAAACTGCTTGCGGAACGGTTGGGCCTAAACCAATAATCTCACGAACTTCTATGCAATCGAGCACTTCTTTCTCAAGCAACCGTTCCGACAATTTTTTAAGCTTATCGATATTCGATTGCAATACACTTTTCGCTTTTTCGTAACACTCGTTTACAATTCGGTGAACTTCCTGATCAATCGCAACGGCGGTGTTTTCCGAATAATCTTTTTCCCGGAGCAAATCCCGGCCAAGAAAAACTTCCCTGTCTTTTTTCCCGAACGTTAAATTGCCAAGCCGTTTGCTCATTCCGTATTCACAGACCATACGCTGCGCATAATTCGTCGCGATTTCCAGATCGTTGTGCGCGCCGGTCGTAATTTCATTAAAAACCAATTCTTCGGCAACGCGCCCGCCAAAAAGAACGGTGATTTTATCGAGAAGTTCTTTTTCGGTAACCAAATAGCGATCTTCCGTCGGCAAGTGAATCGTATATCCCAGCGCGGCATGGCCTCGGGGGATAATCGACACTTTGTGAAGCTGGTCGTTTTTGTCATCCATGACAAGAAGCGTCAGCAAAGCATGTCCCGATTCATGAACCGCCACGATTTCTTTTTCTTTTCGCGAAATGAGCCGCGATTTCCGTTCAGGCCCTGCCATCACACGCTCAATGGATTCTTCAAGTTCGGCCTGTCCGACTGCATCTTTGTTGCGGCGCGCCGATAAAAGAGCAGCTTCGTTTACCAAATTTGCCAAATCTGCGCCTGAAAATCCGGGAGTTTGCTTGGCCAATTTGTTCAAATCAGCGTTGGACGCAAGTTTCATATTACGAACATGTACTTTTAAAATTTCCTCACGGCCTTTGATATCGGGGCGGTCCACCACGATGGTTCGATCAAATCGTCCGGGCCTCAAGAGTGCTGGATCCAGCACATCCGGCCGGTTCGTTGCACCGATTAAAATAACGCCTGCTTGTGTATCAAATCCGTCCATTTCTACCAACAAGGCATTGAGCGTCTGCTCGCGTTCGTCATTCCCGCCGCCGAGTCCCGCAAAACGCTGGCGGCCCACCGCGTCAATTTCATCGATAAAAATAATGGAGCCTCGGCCGCTTACCTTTCCGGCACGCTTTCCCTGTTCGAACAAATCACGAACGCGGGAAGCACCGACTCCAACAAACATTTCCACAAAATCAGACCCGCTGATCGAATAAAACGGAACATTTGCTTCGCCGGCCACTGCTTTTGCAAGCAAGGTTTTTCCCGTTCCGGGAGGGCCGATCAGAAGAACCCCTTTTGGAATTCTACCGCCCAGCCGCTGAAATTTTTTGGGCTCTTTTAAAAATTCGATAATTTCCTGAAGCTCTTCTTTCGCTTCTTCGACTCCCGCCACATCTTTGAAGGTAATTTTCTGTTCTTTTTCACCCAAAAGCCTCGCGCGTGATTTCCCAAACGAAAAGATTTTCCCGCCGCCCTGTTGAACTCCGCGGTACACAAAAAACCAAAAGAATCCGATTAAAAGCAAAACGGGCGCAATGGAATAAATTAAATTTTTCCAAAATGTCTGTTCCTGCACCACGCGGAAATTGAGTACATTTTTGCGGAGCATCGGGATCAGTTCGGGATCATTCAAGGGAATCATCACCTGAAAATACGAACCATTTTTCAATTTACCATGAATCACATTATCAATTAATTCAACGGATTCGATTTCTCCGCTGGCAGAATTTTTTGTAACTGTTTCATAAAATTCACTATAGGAAAGCTGACGAAGTTCCATCTTTGGCAAAACAAATATCTGAAGTGCGAGAAAAAACATGAGCGGAATTAAAAAGAAAATGGCCATTCTTCTTTTGTCATTATCCGATTTTTTAGGAGACCCTTTTGGGCTTCCTTTAGGGAGAGGCGTGCCCAAATTTGGCTCCTGATTGAGCCCAAAATTTGACTTTATTTCCTGTTTATCCATAAGCTTGAGATTTTAACATGATTAAATGTATTGGGCAAGTTAATTTAAATCATTGCAGCAAAATGACTTACAGAAAATTTGATAAAAAATCAATTTTACACTTTTACAACCTTTTTGCACGCATCTAAAACCCGTTCCGCTTATCAATCAATTCAAGCTTCAGAAATCGTTTTGTTTGATCGCTCACCTTCACATTTTCAGAAACGGCCACACTTCCGACCCAAATAATTTTTCGCTGTGAAATAATGAGCGGCAATTGACCGCGATTTTCTTTTGGAATTTTCCGGCGAATCAAAAAATCTTTCAATTTGGAAGGTTTTGATTGCCCGAGCGGCTGAAAAAGATCTCCGGGCAAACGACTTCGAACCACGAGCGGGAAACGAATTGCTTCCGCATCAACAACGGCGTAATCTTCGCGTTTTTTTATCACGGCAGATTTCCGAATTGAAACCGGCTTCGCATGAATCCATGACTGGCATTCCGGCAGCCATAGTTTTTGCCCAAGTTTTAAACGACGTGAAAAATGAACCGGAGCTTTTTCTTTTGGCCTGTCTTTACCAATCATAATTTTAGATCCGGAAACACAGCAATGAATTTGTTCCGGAAATGACAGGTGAAATTTTTTCTCTTTAGACATCAATTCCTGAAATTCCCGCCAATGGACGTACGAAAATTCTGATTTTCCAAATTCTTGAGCTGCAAATTGCAGCAAACGAAATTGCAAGGCGGGCGGCAATTGCATAAATCGTTTTTTGGAAAATTGAATTTGATTTTGCGCGTGGGTTCTCAGATTTTGATAAACCTTTCTCGCCTCGTTTTCCAAAAACTCAAGATCAGCACCCAAAGTTTCGGGCATGCGCGCAAGCACTTTTTTGATTCCGGGATTAAATTCTTTTTCCAAATACGGAATTAATTTCAGGCGGATTTTATTTCGGACAAACTGAATATTTCGATTGGTTTCATCTGTTTCGTACCGGATTTTTCTTTCTTTTAAAAATTGGAGCGCTTTTTTTTTGGAAATTTCAATGATCGGACGGACAAATTTGATTGCATTGCGATAAAATACGGCTCGTGCGCCGCCCAATCCCTGTAAGCCAGTCCCGTGTAACATGCGCATCAGAACCGTCTCCGCCTGATCATCCAACATGTGGCCGAGTGCAATGGTATCAATTTTGTATTTTTTTGCCGATTTCACAAAAAAATCATAGCGAAGATCACGTGCGGCTTCTTCGATTGAAAGCCGGTGCTTCCCAGCATAATTTTTCACATTCACTTTTCCTGAAATAAAAGGAAGATTGAGCGATTTCGCTAAACGTTCAACTTTTTTTGCGTCTCGCTCCGATTCGCGCCCGCGCAACCCGTGATTCATGTGAATGATTCCGAGTTCCAATCGATATTTGGACTGAATTCCAATCAATAAATGAAGAAGTGCGGTTGAATCCGGCCCGCCGGAGCAAGCGACGTAAACACGTTTTGAACCTGATAACATTTTGAAACGCCGGATGGTTTTTTGAAAAGAGTGGCTGATCATAAAATATAGAACGGAACTAAATCATGAATTCCTATTTGAGGAATTTTCTAAGTTGCTCGACAGACAATTGTCCGGGCGCGGTCTTTCGATTGACGTAACCATACGTCAGGAGCGAACCGCACAGCGGAAATAAAACTCTGGACGGTGCACCGACCCTTCCCATTGAAATCGTAATGACTTCTCCGGGATGTTCAATTGTGAAATCAAGTAAACGAAAATAATCTTTTTGTGATTTCGCAAATGCGGCAATTTTTACAACAGAAGCTCCCAACTTTACACCTTCCTTCCAATATTGATCCAAATTATGATTGGTTGGTGTTTTATGAAAATCGTGAAACGAAACAATCACCGGTTTTTTTCGGCGCTTTGCAAGCTGCACGACTTTTTTACAAATGGGGCTTTTAAGTTCGATATCCACCAAATCCACAATTGGAATAATAACACGAAACAACTGAAACCGTTCAGCTTCTGAAAAATGAAACGCCCCGCCTTCCGATTTGTGGCGGATGGTGAGAAGAATTAAAAATTTATTTCGCTTTAAAATTCGGATTCTTTCGGCAACATACCGAAAATCAAGCTGTTTAAACTGATCGACTCTTAATTCAATCAATTCAACGTGAAGTTTTTTGAGTCTCGACAAAATTTTCGAATTGAAATTATCCCGCAGAACTGCGCAGACGATGGGAGGTTTTCCCAGCTCAATTTTTCCGATTTTCATCTTGAATCTTTTGTGCCAACCAATGTAATAATTCTTATTGTCTTGCCTGCGTGCTTGTTCGCCTGCTCGAATGGCTTCCATCGCTTTTTTGTCGGTCAAAATTGAAATTGTTTCTTTTGTCAAAGCAATTTTCCTTCTTAAGCCCCAGGACTTTTAGCAAGAACAACTAGGGGAGCGAACGGTGCGGTACGCGACCCTTCGATGATTACTCAGGGTCGTCCTGAGCGCTTTTTGTCGAAGGACGAACACCAATTCCCTCCGTCATCTCCTTAAAATAATTGGTACTCGATCAATTCAAACGCAAATTGTGCTAGATCAACAAATAATTAGAACCTTTCCAATTTCTGGATTTTGACTTTCATGTTATTTTCCAGATTGAACTTGTGTGTTTTGATTAATATTGGCATCTATTTGATGGCGCTCAACAGCAAGAGGCTCTTGCTTTTCATCACATGTTTCCCACACAACTGGAAAGAGTGGATAGATCATATTTCGATGACAATCACGACCCTTTGGATCAACATATCGAGTAAATGAACATCCCGTTAAAATCAAACAAGAAAACATAACTAAAAACAAATATTGCTTCATTTGTCACCTCTTTGGGAACAATTTACGGTCTTATTTTAAGAAAAGCTTGAACGTGAGTGTCTTCCTCGCTTTTCTTCCAATATTGCGGATATTTAAAGATAAATGCACCATCATTGGAATGTGAAAAATAAAATATCTCCGCTTCAATCTTTACTAAAAGTTTTGCTTTTCCTTTTGCCAATTCTTCCAAGAATGTCTGATCTGTAGATATCGACGGATTGAGATGGTGGTAGTCATCTCGATTTTTCCATATTTCTTTCAAATCGAGTTGCAAATTTTCAGATATGAAATTTCTATTGCGTAATTTTTCAACATTTTCTTCATAATTATTGCTTGGCTTCCAAGAATTTTTTAAACACATGAACTTTACAAGTGATTCCACAACAGCTTGACAAAGAGCTACGCAGCCGTAAAAATGTCCATCGCGAAATAATAGAGTAGCCTCAGCTGATGGCTGAGCGAAATGTGTCCAAGCAGTAATTTGATGTGGTTCAACTTGTAAATATCGTTCTATACGCCCACCAAGCGATCTATCAAATTCTTGTCTCAAATCGCTACGGAGTTGTTCTATTTTAATTTTCTTGTTCATTTCTCTATTTTTCACGGTGTTCGCGTGAAGGGTTAATGGTGGCGGGGGGGAGAATCGAACTCCCGACGCGAGGCTTATGAGTCCTCTGCTCTACCAACTGAGCTACCCCGCCGCAAAAACAGTGAAAAATTAAGAGTTAAAAGTTAAGAATTAGTGATTATATAACAATCAGGCGGCGGAAGCCAAGCGGAGTTCCGAGCGATGGGGTCGGACCTCAAGAAATGAATTACGCGAAACGTTTGGAAGTTTCGGCGTGTTGTTCTCGAATTTCTTTCGGCAATCTGTTTCCAACCAAAGCAAAAAATTCAAGCTGGCTTTTAAGCTCTGCGTCCCAATCGTTTTTGTCAACGCTGAGAAGACGCGTAACTTGTTCTTTTGAAAGATTGAGTCCTTCGAGATTCAAAGCATCTTGCGACGGAACATTTCCGATGGGTGTTGTTTGATATTTTCCGCGGCCTTCACAGCGTTCTAACAACCACAAAAGAACGCGCAGGTTTTCGCCGTATCCCGGCCACATGAATTTACCGTTTTCGTCCGTACGAAACCAGTTCACATGAAAAATCTTGGGTGTCTGTTTGATCCGTTTTCCCATGTTGAGCCAGTGCTGAAAATAATCGCCGACGTGATAACCCATAAAAGGAAGCATCGCCATCGGGTCGCGCCTGACAACGCCGACTTGCCCGGTTGCCGCAGCTGTCGTTTCAGATGCCATCGTTGCGCCAACATACACGCCGTGTTCCCAATTTAATGTTTCATAAACGAGCGGCGCCGTTTTTGCGCGCCGTCCGCCGAAGATAATGGCGGTGATCGGAACGCCTTTTGGATTTCTGTATTCCGGTGAAATTGACGGACATTGAGAAATCGGAGCGGTGAAACGTGCGTTCGGATGGGCACCTTTTTCTTTGGAAGCCGGCGTCCACTTTTCACCCTTCCAATTGATGCCTTCCGCCGGAGCCGGTTCATCGTGGCCTTCCCACCAAACGGTTCCATCCGGTTTCTTGAGAACGTTCGTGTAAATGGTATTTTTGCTGATCGCCGCCATCGCATTTGGATTTGATTTGGAATTGGTTCCGGGAGCCACACCAAAAAATCCGGCTTCCGGATTAATGGCCCACAATCTTCCGTCCGGCCCGATCGAAAGCCATGCAATGTCATCACCGACTGTCCAAACTTTATACCCTTTTTGTTTGAGCACAGCCGGAGGAACCAGCATGGCAAGATTCGTTTTTCCGCACTGGCTTGGAAATGCGGCGCAAATGTAATGAATTTTGCCTTCCGGGTTTTGAACACCAAGAATCAGCATGTGTTCCGCCATCCAGTTTTGAGTCTTGCCGAGATAACTTCCGATTCGAAGCGCCAAACATTTTTTCCCGAGAAGCGCATTTCCGCCGTAACCGGAACCGACGGACCAAATGGTGTTGTCTTCCGGAAAATGGCAAATGTAGCGGCGATTGATATTGAGATCGGCTTTTCCGTGCAAACAGCGCGTGAAATCGTTTGAATTTCCAAGCTGCTTGAAAGCCACTTTTCCCATGCGCGTCATGATGCGCATATTGAGCACGACATAAATGCTGTCTGTAATTTGAATTCCCACTTTGCTTGAGGGCGCGCCTTCCGGGCCATTGATGAATGGAATCACATACATTGTGCGGCCTTTCATCGATCCGCGGAAAACATCACCCACTTTTTTGTAAGCTTCTTGTGGGTCCATCCAATTATTGGTCGGGCCGGCGTCTTCTTTTTTACGACTGCAGATAAATGTGAGATGTTCCGTTCGGGCAACGTCGTTGACATCGGAACGATGATAAAGACAGCCGGGCAATTTTTTCTGATCGAGAAGCTCAATTTCACCGGTTGAAAGCGCCTTTTCCGTCAACCGGCTTTTTTCCTGTTCCGAACCATCACAATAAACAACTTGATCCGGCTGGCAAAGCTTCATCATTTCAGCAACCCAATCGATCACTGATTTATTATTTGTTAACGCTTGACCAGACATCATAGTTTCTGTGCTCATAAAACTGTCCGAATGGACGGGTAGTCTATAAAATGCCCCTTTGGTTGTCAACCAAAGAATTTGTCAAAAACATCAAAAATAAGGTAATATAGTTTTATGCAAAGACTGAATTTTTTGCGAAAGTTCTTTCATTTTTTAATCTTGAGTTTTGCTGCTTTTTTCATCATTTCCGAAAAACCGCTTCACGCGGAACATTCCGAATTAAAATTGATTCAAAAAATCTCAAAAGCAATTGTTCACATCAAAGCGGAAAGCGGCGGAATTTTTAATGCCGGGCAAGATGCGATTTTAGACCGGAATACGGGACGAATTCTTGTCTTAACCGATTTGGTCGGCGTAAAACAGGACAAATACGGCTGCGGAATTATCGTCAGTAAGCGCGGGCTCATCGTAACCAATTTTCATACCGTGAAAGATGCCGGGCGCCTCACGGTTATTTTACAAGATGGAAAAGAAGTGCCGGCAACTCTTACCCACAGCGTTCCCGAAAAAGATTTTGCGGTTCTGCGCATCGATCCGCCCGGCCCATTAACTGCCATTCAATTTGCGGATTCGAACCAAGTCCGTAAAGGAGCACGCGTTTACCTTGTCGGCCATTCGCCTCAAGTCAAAAATTCGGTAGGAGGAGGCGAAGTGGTCGGAATGGACGAAAAACAAAATGCCGAAGCGGATCCGGACGGAACTCTTAACATCATTCAAATTGTGACAGGTTTTGAATTGACCGAAGGCGACAGCGGAAGCGCCATTCTCGATCAAAAGGGGAAATTGCTCGGCATGGTTGCGGCGGGACATTTATTTTCCAAAAATCCGATTTATGCGATTCCTTCGAACATTATCAAAAACCGTTTTTTGGAATTTTTGAAGACAGCGTCAAAACAGCCCGCGGTCAACGGTTCCTAGTCCACCGTATGAAAAAGCGGTCAGGTCCTTTTTGAACTTGTTCCCTTTTTAACCGGCTTCTTTTTGATAACCCACCGAATTTTTGGAATCAAATCCACAAAATCGCACAGGGACAGGTTTCTTTTATCTGAGACCCGTCCCCAAAAATGATCCAAATCGTGAACTAATTTCTCGACGTCAATTCCAAGCGTGTGCGGCACATATTTCCGGAGGTAAGTGGTTGAAGATTGGTAAAGTCGAAGAGCGCCTGACTTGTTTCCTTTTTTCAAATGATGAAGAGCAACTGCAGCTTGAATGATTCCTTTGTAGAAATCCCCAAACTCATTTTTTTTCTCTTTCAACCAAATTTTTTCGATTTCCTCATGCGCCTCGAAAAACTTTTGCTGATTAAAAAGCTCCATTCCTTTTTTAAAACTCGGAACACTCCGCACGTTATTTGTAAATATCCCTGCGATGACCAATGTCAATGACAATCACTAATAATTGATGATGTTCGATCCGGTAAATAATTCGATAGGTTCCTACTCGATAAGAATAGCGGCCTTTTAATTCACCTTTAAGTGGTTTTCCCTGAAAAGGATTTTTCTCAAGGTCATCAAGCGCATTCATCACTCGCCTAAACAGTTCCGTTTCGCGTTCGCGAATGCGCTCCAAAACATGTTCGGCTTGATTTGAAAGAACTAATTTATAACTTTTCAATGGAACGCTTGATCTCTTCTAATGATTTGAATTTACCTTTTTTGATATCTTCTTCGCTCTTCCGGATTCTTTTCATTGTCTCTGGATCCGCAAGAATATCAAGCGTTTCCATCAACGATTCATAATCATCAATACTTAGCATGACAACCACCGGTTTTCCTCGTTTTGTAATCACGTAACGATCGAGTTTACTATCAATTTGTTCAATCACTTTCGGCAGCTCTGGACGCAATTCTTTCAAACTTAATGTGTTGGTCATGGGGATAACCTCCTAAGCAGAAGTGTACATTAAAGTGTACTCTTTATCAACAAAATTCTTTTTCTGAGATTCAGTTAGCGTTCCGGCATAAATCGTAACTGTTTAGCCCTCTGAAGTTATGCCCTTCAAAAATCGCTGAGATAGCCGTCAAGTAAGGATGTGAAAGACGGCCTGCTTCTTACAGAAACCAGTAAGGAAGAGTTAATAGAAGAA
>OBEQ010358028.1_pt1 | contig 18145 bp, 17 predicted proteins | sample 1670901 | NCBI WGS metagenome assembly OBEQ01 (sample SAMEA104232315, study PRJEB22302) | groundwater metagenome | biome: forest; feature: aquifer; material: groundwater | place: USA | collected 2011-08-07 | depth 5.4 m
GTCGAGGCCTCACAGGCCGAGCTGGACGCACAGAAGGAGCGGTGGGCGGCCGAGCAGGCCCGCACCGCGCACACCCTTGAGGTGCAGGCCGCCGAGCTGGCCGACGCCCAGCAGCAACTGCAGGAAGCACAAGAGGCCTTGGCCCTAGAGCGGAGCCGCGTGATGCGCGAGCTCAGCACCGGCGAGCAGGAGCTGCGCGAGCGGCGCAAGCGGCTGGAGGAAGAGCTTCGGCGGGCGGCCGCCCAGCATCAGGCCTGGTTCGCCGCCCAGGAAACGGCGCAGGCGAAACAGCAGGCGCATGAGGCCGAGTGGTCGCGCCGGGAGCGGGCGATCGAGGAGCAGCGCCAGCAACTCGCGGCGCAGGGCGACACGCTGGACCGCGCCCGGCAGGAGCTGGACACACGCCGCGGTGACGCGGACCGACGCGCCCAGGAACTGGAGCGCCACGCCGAGGAGCTCGACACCCATCGTCAGCTGATTGAGCAGAAGCAGGAGCAGCTCGTGCACGAGATCGCGCAGCGGGAGGAGACGCTCCGGACGCAGGCGGCACAGCTCGACACCCAGCAGGCGGAGATCCAGGTGCACCACGAACGGCTGGCGGCGGAGGTGAAACAGGTGGAGAGCGAGCGGCGCGCGCTGGCCCAGGAGCATGCCGAATGGGAGCGGCAGCGCGACCAGACGGCGCGGGCCATCACGGCACCGCGCGGTGGATTCCTTCTCCAGCAGGCCCGACGGGCGCTACAAGCCCAGGCGCTCCGGCTGCGCGAGCAGGGGCGGCAGATCGCGCAGGAGCGTCGGGAGATGGTGACCCGCGAGCACCAGCTCGAGCAGCAGCGCCTGGAGTTGACCCGCACGCAGCATGAGTCTCAGCTCGCCCAGCGCCAGGCCGACGCAGAGCGCCAGCGGCTGGGGCAGCAACTGCGCCAGCGCGAGGAAGAGCTCGCGGAGCGGCTGAAGCAGACGACCGAGACGACGCACCGCTTGGACGCCGCGCGGGCGGAGGTTGAAGCGATGCGCCAGCGCCTCGGGACCCAGCAGCACTCCCTGGAGTCCGCCGAGGTCCAGGAAGGCCGTGCGCAGCTCCTTGAACTGCGGACGGCGCGCCAGGAGCTGGCGGCGGCGCAACGCGCCCTGGCCGACCAGCAGAAAACCCACGAGGCTCAGATCCGGAAGTCGCAGCACACACAGCGCGCCGCCCAGGAGACGCTCCAGGCCCGCGAGCGCGAGCTGGCCGAGCGCACACGAGCGCTCGACGAGGCGCAGCGGACCCTCGCGCAGAACCAGCAGGAGTGGAAGCGAAACCACAGCCGCACGGCTGAGCTGCAGACCCAGCAGGAGCGGGGCGCCGCCGAGCGGATGCAGCAGCTTGAGGAGCGCCGGCGCACACTCGCCCTGGCCCAGAAGGCACTCGAGGACCAGCGCCAGGATATGGAGCGAACGCGCCAAGAGCTCACCCAGACCTCCGCCACCCGGGAGCAAGAGCTCTCGGTGCGCCTGGAGCAGCTCCACGCGCTCCAGCGACAGCTCGAGAGCGAGCGGCGTGAGCTCGAGCGCCAGCGAGAGCAGTCCGAGGCGGAGCGTCGCGGCCTGCTCAACGAGCAGCAGCAGCTCGAGGCAACCCGCCAGCAGTTGAACGAGGCGCGCCGCCTGCTCGCCGAGGCGTCCATTGCGCAATCGCCAGACCGGTTCTCATCGGAAACGCTCACCCTGCTCGCCAACGAGTTCAACACGCCGCTGGCCAGCCAGAGCACGTTGTTGGGGACGCTGCTCGCGGGCGATCACGGCCAGCTAACGCCGGACATCACGGAGGCTCTCCGCGACCTCGAGCAGACGACCGGCCGCCTGCGCCGGATCGTCACCGATGCGCTGGACATCGCGCTGCTCGAGCACGGCCGGTTGCCCATCGCCGTACGCGAGCTGCCCCTCGACGACCTGACGGACGACGTCATCAAGGAGATCCGGCCGGACCTTGAGCGCAGGGGGCTCAGTCTCTCGCGCGAAGGCGACCGCACGCTCGCCATCGCGGCCGATGCCCAACACGCGCAGCGTATCCTCCGCACCCTCTTGCGCAATGCCATCCAGTATACCGAGCACGGCGGGGTGACCCTGGCTTGCTCCATCCAGCAGGACCGCGTAGCGGTCACGGTGACCGATACCGGCGTCGGCATCCAGCCGGGCCAGCTCAAGCAACTCTTCGCGAAGCCCCGGCTCGGCGCGCTCCTGCACGGCCGGGGGCTGAGTCTCTTTCTCGCCAAGAGCTTGGCGAAAGCGATGGGCGGCGAGCTAGTGCTCATCGCAAGCGAGCTGGAGCGCGGCAGCACGTTTGTCGTGACGTTCCCCCACCGCGCCCCCAAGGCCGAGGCGATCAGCGTCGCCTCGTCCGCAGCCGCGGGAGCATGAGCGCGATGGCGACAGTGCTCCTCATCAGCGCTGATCCGGTGCTGGCCCGCGCCTACCGCGCCCACCTGGCGACGGCGGGCTGCGAGACCGCGGTGTGCACCAGTGGACATGCCGGCCTGGCGAAGGCCCATGCGTGGTCCCCGGACGTGATCCTCCTCGACCTCGTGATGCCGGGGATGCACGGCCTGGACGTGCTCAAAGCGCTGCGGGACGTGCCCTGGGTCGTCAAGTCGCACGTAATCATGCTCGTCGACCACACCCTCACCCCTGACACGCTCCACGAGTGCCTCTTCTGGGGCGCGGACAGTTTTCTGCGGAAGGATACCGGCTTGGCCGGAGACCTCCTCGACCACCTCGCAAAGATCGTTCCGCGCGCCGACGCCGCCACCGCCTCGTAGCGAGTCCCCCACCACCGCTCAACGCCAATGAGTGGTGTCCTCATTCGGATGATTTCGCAGATGTTGAAATGATTTCGCCGATGGACCTATCGGCGAAATCGGCTCATAATCGGCGTCATCACATCAAATGAGGACAGTGCCCGCCAATTCCCTGGCTTGCCGGCGTGCCGGCATGTAGAATAGCCTCGGTTCAGCAAGCCGGCAGGACCTAACCTTTCGCCAACCTGGAGAACGCGTGAACGCCACGACGTGTCCGCTGTGCAGCGAGGTGGTGTTACCAGAGCAAAAATATTGCACCCGCTGCGAGCAGCTGCTGAGCGGCGCGAAATCTCCCGAACCGTCCAAGCCGAAGTGGTACCACAACGTCTGGGTTGTCCTCTTCATGATTTCCCCCTTTGCCCTAGGGCCATTCGGACTGCCTCTCCTCTGGAAGAGCCCGCGTTTTTCCCAGCGTGCTAAAACGGCGCTTACGGTACTTACCATGGTGTGGACGGTTTTGCTGGTCTGGTATGTCGCAGCAGTGATGGTGCCTGCGTTCACGAAGGAAATCAACCAGCTGAATAGCACGTTCTCCTTCTAATGGATCGGTCCAACAACCGAGGCGCCTGTGACACCGGGCACAGGTTGATTGTTCCTCTCATCGTCGTCCTCCTGTGTGCCGGCTGCGTCCGCAGCGACTTCAACCTCGCCACCCAGCGCCAGGAGTACACGCTCACCTCGACCGACAAGGAGGTTGAGACCGGCCGCCGCCTCGCGCGCCGCGTCGAGCGGGAGATGCCGCTGGCGGCCGACGAAGCCGCGCAGCGGCGGGTGCAGGACATCGGCGCGCGCATCGCGGAGGTCTGCGACCGGCGGGAATTGGTGTACACCTTCGCCGTGGTGGACGATGATGACGTCAACGCCTTCTCGCTGCCCGGTGGCTATGTCTTCCTGAACAGCGGGCTGGTGCAGAAGACCGCGACCGACGACGAGCTGGCCGGGGTGATCGCGCATGAGGTGGCGCACGTCGCGGCGCGCCACGCGGTCAAACGTTTCGAGAGCGGGCTGGGACTCCAGCTGGCAACGCTCGCGACGCTGGCGGCGCGGCAGGGCGAGGTCGTGCGGGGGCTCAGTGTGGCAGCACAGGCCGCCCAGCTGGCCTACGCCAGGCAGGACGAGCTCGAGGCGGACCGCCTGGCGGTGAAGTACCTGCAAGCGGCGGGCTTCGATCCGAAGGCGATGCTGACGTTCCTGGAGAAGCTCCAGAAGCTCCACCAGGAGGACGCACACTACCTCCCGCGCGGGGTCGTGCGGCCGCACTACGCACTGACCCACCCCTATGTTCCCGAGCGGGTGCGGGCAGTCAAGGAAGCGCTGTACGGCGTGGCCGACTACGGTGATTACTTAAACACGCCGGACTAGTGGCAAAGTGGCCGAGTGAACCCCGTACCACGGCTTCACAGCCGTGGCTTTGGGGTCTTACCCTTCGGGAAAAGCGCCCCGTTCCTCCCCGCCTTGATAGGCGGGGCTTCCGCGTGGTACGGGGTGAAAAAGTCGAGACGCCTCACATCCTTTCGTCCACTTAGCCACTGGGTCACGCTGCCACTAGAGTGGTTTTTGCTCAAGTAGCGTGCCGGCCATCGCCCAGTCGGACCGCTTCACGTCCCGGAAGACGATCCAGACCTGATCCTTCGGCACGTTCGCGATCTCCCCGAGTGCCTTCGTCATCGCCTCGGCCAGCCGAGCCTTCTGTTGTCCCGTTCTCCCTTCGAGCCACTCAATGGTAATGACCGGCATGCGGTGTCCTCGTTAGCTGATGGAGTGGAGTATCGGCTGGCGCCTCGGCCGCAAGTGTGCCTGACGGATCGCGCTGCGCAGCTCCCCAACCAGGAAGAGCGAACCGGTGACCACGATCACGTCCTGCGCGGACACGACGTTGAGCAGATAGGTGAGGGCGTCGACCGCGTCCGGCATCACGTGCACGTCGGGACAGTAGGGCCACAACCGACCGGCGAGCGGTACCGGGTCGAGGGCGCGTGGATGGCGGCTGCGCGTGCAGATGGCGCTCGCGGCAAGCCGGCCCACCCGCCTGCCAAGCTCTTCCGGCGACTTGTCCTTCGACATGCCCACGAGGAGATGCATCGTCCGGTTGGGGCAGAGCTCGGTGAGCGCGCCGACGAGGGCATCCGCCGCCTCGGGGTTGTGCGCCCCATCCATGATGATGAGCGGGACATCGTGGACCACCTCGATCCGTCCGGGCCACTCCACGTGCGAGAGACCGCGCTCCACCAGTCCGTACGGCACGCCGGTGTCCGCCAGCGCTTCCATCGCCCCCACCGCCAGCGCGGCGTTCTGCCCCTGGTGACGTCCAAGGAGTGGGATGGTCACCGACTCATACGCGCCGCGCACACCGGTGAGCGAGCACTCGAGCCCGTCGAGGCTGTGGCGCTGCACCGCCACCGTCACGTCGCGGCCGACCACGAAGAGCGGAACCCCCTGCTCATGGCAAGCGCTCTGCAGGACGTCGAGGACCTCGTCCCGCTGGGGGGCGCTGATGACCGTCTGGCCCGGCTTGATGATGCCCGCCTTTTCGCGGGCGATCGCCGCGGGCTCCCTCCCCAGGATCTCGGTGTGATCCTCGCTGATCGGGCCGATGACGGACACCGCCTGCTCGACGACGTTCGTCGCGTCGAGGCGCCCGCCTAAGCCGACCTCAATCACGGCGATCTCCACCTGCCGCTCACTGAAATACATCAAGGCCACGGCGGTGACCGCCTCGAAGTAGGTGGGGCCCTCATCAGGCGACTCGGCGCGCAAGGCTTCCAGCTCCGGCCGTAGCCGCTCGACGAGTACGGCGACCTCCGCTTCGTGGATCCAGTCGTCGCCGTGGGTGCGGGATGCGTGACCGGTCCCTCTCTCCCACACCCGGATGCGCTCACGCACATGCTCCAGATGGGGCGAGGTGTAGAGGCCGACCCGCAGGCCGCCCTCGCGCAGCATCGAGTAGAGCATGGCGCAGACGGATCCCTTCCCATTCGTGCCGGCCACCAAGACCGACCGGAACCGGCGCTGCGGATCCCCGACCCGTCGGCACAGCCGACGCATCCGTTCCAGCGTCACCGCGCGCATGGCGTCGGGATCGCGGGTGTGCTCGTAGTTGGTCAACGACCCTAGATAGGCCATCGCCTCGTCGTACGTCATGGCGCGTCCGTCTCGCCCTCCTGATCGTCAGCGGGGGGGGTCTCGCCGCGCAGCGCGAGCTGGCGCCGGACCACGTCCCGCAGATCCTCCACATTGAACGGCTTGATCACGTGGTCCGCGGCGCCCATCCGCTGGCCCTCGATCAGCAGGTCTGTTTCTCCCCGGCCGCTCACGATGACGACGGGGATGACCGCCGTCCGTCGGTCCGCCTTCAGCTTCGCCAACACGGTCAGGCCGTCCAGTCCTGGCATGCGCAAATCAAGCAAAATGAGGTCCGGAGTGACCCACCGCGCCTGCTTGAGCCCGTCGGCGCCGTCCGGCGATTCGTGCACCTTGTAGGATGGTTCCAGGACCCGCCGGATGACGGTCCGGATCGCTGCTTCGTCTTCAATGACCAGCACCATCGCCTGCTTCATCGGGCTCAGGACCGAGGCGGTCGTTCCTCACGCTGACGGCGCCGCCACGCGTCGAGAATGCGCTGTAAATCACCCTCCGACGAGCGCACGACCAGCGCCCCAACGAGCAGGAGAATGGAGAACTGCCACGCTTCCTCCGGGCCGATGACGAGGCCGGTCGTGACGTCCTCGTCGGCGGCCAGCCGGTCGGCGCACTCCTCGATGGCCTGCTGGAGCGACCGCTCCACCACGTCGAGCGAGGACAGCTGGTGGCGGTACTTCAGTGAAGGAAACTGGATCCCCCGCACCAGGAGGAAGGTGCTGAGCGAGTCATTGTTCAAGTGCAGCGCCGGGTCGAAGGGGAATCCCTCGAACTGCGGCGAGAAGCTGGGCAAGATGATGCCCGGCCGCTCAATGAGGACGGAGCCGCGCCGCACGACGGTATCGCCCTGGTTGAGCGACGATTCGGCCAAGAAGCAGTACGGCACCACCGTCGTGTCGAAGGTGGCGAGGTCCTGCAGGCGCATCCGGAAGATCTCGGTGCGCCGGCGCGCCTTGTCCCATAGCTCCTGAAGATCCGGCATCACGGCTTCTTGCTCTTCTGCCCCTTGTTCAGGAAGAACACGACCACCAATGCCACCGCTAGGACGACGACCAACAGACTCATCACGCTCACCCTCCTCCCCCGTTGCTCAGTGACGGAAATGCCGGACGCCGCTCACCAGCATCGCCATGCCGGCGGTATCCGCCGCCGTGATCACGTCGGTGTCTCGAATCGAACCGCCCGGCTGAATGACCGCAGTCACCCCCACCTGAGCGAGCCGCTCAACGCTGTCCGGAAACGGAAAGAAGCCATCTGAGGCGGCCACGCTCCCTCTGGCGCGCTCACCCGCCTTCTGAATAGCCAAGCGCACGGACCCGACTCGACTCGGCTGGCCCTGGCCGATGCCCAGCGTCTGCCGCTCGCCCACAAGGACGACGCCGTTGGACCGGACGTGCTTGGCGGCCGTCCACGCGAACACGAGGTCGCGCCGCTCCTGCTCCGTCGGCTGGCGCTTGGTGGCCACCCGCAGCGATGCCTCCTGGAGCGTCTGCCCATCAGGCTCCTGGAGCAGCCAGCTGCCCAGCAGCTGGCGCCACTCCGGCTCGGCCGGCGGCCGGGCGGGCCAGTCGAGCGTGACGACCCGCAGATTGGCTTTTTTCCGGAACACCTCCGCCGCCGACGGCTCGACCGCCGGAGCGAGGACGACTTCGAGGAACGTCGAGGTCAGCTCGCCGGCCAGCGCTGTGTCCACGGGACGGTTGACGCCGACGATCCCACCGAACGCCGACTCCGCGTCGCAGGCCAGGGCACGCGCATACGCCTGGCTGAGCGCCGGGCTGCTGGCGAGGCCGCAGAGCGAGCCGTGCTTGATGATCGCGCAGGCCGGCTCGTCGAACTCCAGCAGGCAGCGCAACGCCGCATCGGTGTCGAGGAGGTTGTTGTACGAGAGTTCCTTGCCCTGGAGCTGCGTGAGCGTCCCCAGCCCGCGGGCGGTAGTGCCGGCTGGCACGTACCACGCCCCGCGCTGGTGCGGATTTTCCCCGTAGCGCAGCACCTGGCGCTGCTCGAGCCGGATGGACACCGTCTCAGGAAACGCCGAGCGGTCGGCCCCCACGCCGCTTGACGCTCCCAAATACTCGGAGATCAGCGCATCGTAGGCCCCGGTGAGACGGAACGCGGCCACCGCCAGTTCCCGGCTGAACGCATCCGGCAATGTCCCCTGGCCCCGGCGCAGCGCCTCCAGCACGGCGGCATACTGGTCCGGTCGAGAGATCACCGCGACGTGCGCGAAGTTTTTCGCCGCCGCGCGCAGCAGGGCGACGCCGCCGATGTCGATCTGCTCCACCGCCGCATCGAGGCGGGCCTCCGGCCGTTCCACCGTACGCTGGAACGGATAGAGGTTCACGACGACCAGGTCGATGAGCCCGCCGGCTCCCGCCACGCGGACGTGGGCGGGGTCGTCGCGCCGGGCCAGAATTCCGGCGTGGATTTTCGGGTGCAGCGTCTTCACCCGGCCGTCCAGCTGTTCGGGGATGCCGGCAAACTCCTCCACCGTCTTCACGCGCAGGCCATGCTGCTTCACATGCTCCGCGGTGCCGCCGGAGGCGATCAGCGAGACGCCGAGCTTCGCGAGCTCGCCCGCAAAAGCTTCCAGCCCCGTCTTATCGGAGCAACTGAATAAGGCCTGTTTCACCGTGACCATTGAGAGATCAAGTGTGATGCGCCGAACGCGTCAGGCGTGACGTGCACTGTCACAGCACACAGGAGGCCACGTGGCACGTGACGCGTGTCACGTTACGCCCCCTGATGCGCATTTAACTCTGTTCGAACGAGCCGACGGAACGCGCGCAGGAGTTGCCGCGTCATCGGTCCGGGCCGTCCCGTGCCGATGGTCCGGCCGTCGATCCGCGTGACGGCCAGCACCTCTTTCAAGGTGCTCGTGAGGAACGCCTCATCGGCGTTGTAGATGTCGTGGCGAGTCAGCGGGCTCTCCCGGATCGGAAGATCCAGCGCGACCGCCAGCTCGAAGAGCACGTCACGCGTCACACCCGGCAGGAGCCCGAGCCAGCAGGGCGGCGTGAGGATCGTGCCGTCCGACACGATGCCGAAGTTGCTGGCGGTGCTCTCCGTGACGGAGCCCAGCTCGTGCATGAAGAGCGCCTCGTCCACGCCGCGCAACTGCGCGTCCGCGACCGCGAGGATGCTGCTCAGGCGCGCCGAGTACTTGGCCTGCGGGTTGACCGCGCTTACCGGCGACTTGCGCGCCGGGATGACGGCCAGGCGGATGCCGCGGCGGTACGCCGAGGCCGGCGGCAGGTGTGCTGGCTGGACGACAATGTGGGGCGTGGCCTGGCCCTGCGGCTGCGGGACCATGGCGACTCGCACGACCGCTTCTTTCAGGCCGGAGCGGCGCAGCGCGTCGTCCAGCTGGTGCCCCAGCCGACGCAAGTCCGGCAAGCGGGTCCCGAGGAACATCGCGGAACCGCGGAGCCGATCCAAATGGGTCTCGAGGCGGAAGATGTGGCCGCCGTAGGCCCGCATCGTCTCGAAGCAGCCGTTCGATGCCCCTTCGGGCGGCAGAGCCCCGCGCGCGGGCTCAAGCAGCGTGCGCATGCGTGCTCCGTGTCCGCCGACCTGAGGCAGGTCCGTCAACGGCGCGCAGGGCGCTGATGAGTGCGGCCGCCTTGGCGAGCGTTTCCTGGAACTCTCGCTGCGGGTCGGAGTCAGCCACGATGCCCGCCCCGACGTGGAACGAGAGCCGCCCACCCTGCACGACCATCGTGCGGATGACAATGTTCAGGTCCATCGTCCCGTTGAAGCCTAGATAGCCGAGCGAGCCGGTGTACAGGCCGCGCGGCACCGGCTCCAGCTCCCGGAGGAGCTCCATGCAACGGACCTTCGGACAGCCGGTGATCGTGCCGCCCGGGAACACCGCCCGGATGACGTCCACCGCATCCATCCCGCGGCGCAAGGCGGCGGAGATGTCGGACACCATATGCATGACGTGCGAGTACGCTTCGAGACTCATCAGCTCGTTCACGGTGACCGAGCCGATGTCGGCGACGCGGCCGAGATCGTTGCGCGCCAGGTCCACCAGCATGAGGTGCTCGGCCCGCTCCTTCTCGTTCAGGAGGAGCTCGAGGCTGTTCACCGCGTCGTCCACGGGTGTGGCCCCGCGCGGCCGCGTGCCCGCGATGGGACGGGGGTCAACCCACCTCTCCTGCACACGCACCAGCCGCTCCGGGGAACAACTGACGACCTGGCACCCCTCCACGGACGCAAAACAGGCGAAGGGCGACGGGTTAACCCGGCGCAGTGTTTCGTAGAGCGGCAGCGCCGGCCGCGTCCACGCCGCGGTGAAGCGCTGCGCAACGTTCACCTGAAAGATGTCACCGGCGCGGATATGCTCGAGGGCGCGCGCGACCATCCGCTCAAACTCCGAGCGCGTCATCGTCGCATCCAACCGGGTGACCGGGTGACCGGGTGACGTCGTCCCGGCCGCTCGTGAGAGCGAGTTGCGCGGTGGTGCGCTCCAGGAGCTCACACGCCTCGCGGCGCGCCAGCGGCTCCGGAGCGTGGGGGTCCACGACGCTCAGCAGCCAGCCCCGCTGCTCGAGGTGATCGAGGAGGAGCAGCGCACGCATCCCGACCCAGGCCATCTCCGGCAGGCTCGGCCCCGCATCTTCCCGGGGTGCGGGCAGCCGTTCGATCCAGCGATTGCACTCATAGCTCAAGAATCCCATCAAGCCGACCGCCCTGCCCGCCGCGCCGAGGGGCGATGACGAGCTCACCTGGTAGCGGCGCAGCACCCGGCGCAGCGCCTCGAGCGGATGGCCGCGCCAGACGTGCGTGGTACCACTGGTCCGAAGCTCCACCCGGTCCCCGCGCGCGAGGAGCGTCACCCACGGCTCGTAGCCGAGCAGGGACCAGCGTCCGGTGATGGGATGGGTGCGCGCGCTGTCCATCCAGATCACCGGATGGTCCTCCGGGAGCGACCGGACCAGCGGCAGCAGGTCGGGGCATCCGGCGAGCGGCGCGAGGAAGACGGTCAGCGGGCCGTGCTGGAGACGAACCGGATCACGGGAGCGCATCGCCACCTATTCTAACAACAGTTCCGGCTTCACGCTACAAGCTGCGGGCCGCGGCCCGCATCCTGTCAGGGAGGGGTTACAGTGTAATGAGCAGCAGCTTGATCTTGAGGAGCCGCACGTGGGCCTTGATCGCCGCCATCTCGCGATCAATGCGCACGGCGTCTCGCAGCATGTCCTCCACGTGGGCATCCTGGCGGTCGCGTTCCTGATCCGTCCAAGCCTCGCTCGAACTCTTCAGCGACTTCCTCAACTGGCTGATGGCGCGACCGATGGCGGCGCGCTGGGCCTGTGTGGCCTTCAGCTCTCCCTTGGCCTCGGCCAGCGCCTCGATGAGCCGCCGGCGGTCCGGGTCCATCTTGGCTTTCGTCTCGGCGCTCTTGGCCCGAACCGCCTCCGCCGAGGCCGCCAGGTCCTGGCGCATCTGCTTGATGGTCGGCTCCACGGTGTTGCGTTTGAGGGCGAGCTCCCGCTCATACGTCTCGATGCGGTTGGCCAGTTCCCGGTGCTTCTCCAGCACCGAGGCGAAAGACGAGTCCGTGGCGAGCACCTCTTTGGTCAGCTCATCCCGGTCGACCGGGGCGCAGCCGGCGACGAGCAGACCGGAAGCGAGTGCCGTCAGCAGCAGGCGGCGTTGAACATGCATGACCGTTCCTCGTGCCTTGTCATGGAGACATTCTACACGACGGAGGACATGGAAACAAAAACCCCGCACTCGGCACGCTGAGTGCGGGGCGTGAGCGATCCCTGCGCGCGGACGGCTAGTCCCGCAGCAGGATATAGGCGGGCTCGATGCTGGCTGTCCGCGAGCCGTTGCCGGAGCCCTCCTCCTTGTAGGTGAAGAGCTTGCCGGCGAAGTTGCGCAGCGTCCACACGCCGTCCTTCACGCTGACGACGTAGTTGGGCATCAGCGGAATCTTGCCGCCGCCGCCCGGCCCGTCGATGACGAACGTCGGCACCGCGTAGCCGGTCGTGTGACCGCGGAGCTTCTCGATGATGTTGAGACCCGTTGACACCGTCGTGCGGAAGTGCGCCGTCCCCTTCACCGGGTCGCACTGGTAGATGTAGTACGGCCGCACCCGGATCTTCAGGAGCTCGTGGAAGAGCTTCTTCATGATCGCGGGCCGGTCGTTAAGGCCTTTCAAGAGGACCGTCTGGGAGCCGAGCGGCACGCCGCTGTCGGCCAGCATCCCGCAGACCTTCCGCACCGGGAGTGTCACCTCCTTCGGATGGTTGAAATGGAGGCTCATCCACACCGGCTTGTGCTTCTTGAGCACGTTGCACAGCGACTCGGTCACGCGGTACGGCAGGGTCACCGGATTGCGCGTCCCGATGCGGACGAACTCGACGTGCGGGATCGCCTTGAGCTTCCCCAGGACGTCGTCCAGCCGCTCGTCCGAGAGGGTGAGCGGGTCGCCGCCCGAGATGAGGACATCGCGGATCTTGCGGTGCGCTTTGATGTAGTCGATCGCCTGGTCGATGTTCGCCGGACGGCTGTACCCGGCCGTCGTGCCGACGACACGGCTGCGGGTGCAGAAACGGCAGTACATCGCGCAGACCTCGACGACCAGCAGGAGCACTCGGTCCGGGTAGCGGTGCACGAGGCCGGGCACCGGCATGTGGCTGTCCTCGCCCAGCGGGTCGATCATGTCGTTCGGGCTGAGCCGGTATTCGTCCTCCACCGGAACCGCCTGGCGCCGGATCGGGCACGTGGGATCTTCCGGGTCCATGAGGGCGGCCCAGTAGGGCGGGATGCCCATGATGAACCGTCCTGATTTGCGCGTCACCGCGTTCTCCTCAGACGTGGTCAGCTTGATGACCTGACGGAGCTGCTCGACCGTCTGGATTCGGTTGGCCATCTGCCAGTGGTACGTTTCCCACTGCTCCAGCGGCACGTCCTTCCACAGCGGGATCCGCCTGAACGCTTCCCAGCTCACTTTATCCCTCCTGTTGTCCCCGCCCTCAAGGAGCGACCCGGCTCACCGTGAGCCCGGTTCCACCTAGGGGCTCTCGAGGGGGGACTCGGTCCTCCGCTCCCGGCCGCGCGGCCTGATGTACCGTCCCGTACCTCACGGGAGCGGGGCGCGGATGGGCATGGGAGGTCGTACGGTGGCGGCTCATGGATAAGTCCACGATCCGCCGGATAAGCGCCTGATGCGAGAGGCCGGCCGCGCTGGTCATCACGGGAAAGTTGCTGTCCAGCGGGCTGAGACCCGGTAACGGGTTGATCTCCAGGACGTACGGAACCCCAGCCGCGCTGAGGCGGATGTCGGTGCGCGAGAAGTCCGCGCACCCCAGGGAGCGGTGGGCGCGCAGGGCGATGCTCTGCACGCGCGCGGTCGTCTCGGTGTCCAGGCGGGCCGGGCAGTGGAGCGTGGGGACGAGCCCCATCGCCTCGTTGCCCTGGAACTCCTTCACCCGCCACGAGTAGAAGAACTCGCTGGAGTCCCGGCAGGAGGAGAAGTCAATTTCGAGCACGGGCAGCGTCTCCTCGCCGATCACGCCGACGGTCAGCTCCTTGCCTTGGATGAACTCCTCGACGAGGACTTCCTGGCGGTAGCGCTCGAAGAGGCACTCGACCTGCTTGCGCAGTGAGCGCTCGTCCTGCACCACGCTCTCCCGCCAGATCCCCTTGCTGGAGCCTTCGCGGTTGGGCTTGACGATCAGCGGGAACCGCAGCCGCGGCTGGAGGAGCGTGCGGGGCGTGGGACAGAGCTGCCACGCAGGCGTCGGGATGCCCTCGGAGGCGAGGATCTGCTTCGTCTTGGCCTTGTCAAGTGCTAGGGCGAGCGTCACGCTGCTGGATCCAGTGAACGGGATGGCGAGTGATTCGAGGACGGCCGGCACCTGCGACTCGCGGTAGTCGCCGTACGTGCCCTCCGCAATGTTGAACACGAGATCCACCTCGTGCGTGAGGAACCAGCGGGGCAGCTCGGGTGTGGCCTCGACGAGGTGGACGGTATGGCCGTCGGCGCGCAGGCTCTCTACAATCCGCTCGATGGTCCCGGGGCTGTCGAACTCCGAGTCCCGGTCACATGGAAGGCCGTCCCGCTCCACCTTCGCTGAAGCGTCGGTGGACAGGCCTGCCTGCGCCGAGGCTTCGGCAGGCAGGCCGCCCACTTCGCGGCGGACGTTATAGGTCAGCGCAATCGTGTAGCTGATGCCGAGCTCCCATCGGTGGGCGCCGTGAGAAGGCCGTGGCGCGCCAGGGCGGTGTCGAGGATCCGGTTGATGATCTGGTGGTGCGTCATCCCGCGGGTCTTCGCGATAAAGTTGAAGACGTCTTCGCTGGAGAGCGAGGGAAGCGGGTTGATTTCCAGGACGTACGGCTTGCCGTGGCGGTCCACCCGGAAATCCACCCGCCCGAAGTCGCGGCAGTCCACCGCCTGGTAGGTCCGCATGGCGAGTGCGTGCATCTCCTTCGCGAGCGGCTCCGGGATGGGCGCCGGGCAGAGGTAGTCGGCGCCGGAGCGGAGGTACGCCCACGTGAAGAACTTGCGGCCCAGGTTGGTGACCCCGTCCAGGACGATCTGGCAAACCGGGTAGGCTTCCAGCGAGTCGTTGCCGATGATCGCGACGGTAAACTCCTTGCCCTCGACGAACTCCTCGATAAACACGGAGGCGCCCTTGTAGGTCTCGATGAGCCAGCGGACCTGCCGCGTGAGCTCCTCGGGCGTGTTCACGAGCGACTTCTCGCTCAGTCCCTTGCTCGAGCCCTCGTAGCGCAGCTTGACGATGAGCGGATAGGCGAGGTCCACCGCCCAGAGCTTGTCCGGGTCGCCGACCTCAATGTAGCGCGGCGTGGGAATCCCCTCCGCGATGAGCACTTTCTTCGTCATCACCTTGTCAAGCGTCAGGCCGAGCGTCAGCCCGTCCGCCCCGACGAAGGGGACGCGCATCATCTCCAGCAGAATGGGCACCTGTGACTCGCGGTTGCGGCCCTCGTAGCCTTCCGCGATGTTGAAGACGATGTCCACGTCGAGCTTGCCCCCCCGCTCGAGCAGGCCCCGGGCGTTGCCGACGCGCACCACCTGGTGGCCGCCCTCGGTGAGCGCGCGCTCGATGTGCTGGACCGTCTCCTCGTGGTCGAACTCGGCGTTGAGGTCGGGCGGATCGCCCGGCTTGAGGACGAACTCGCTCTTCACGTTGTAGGTCAGTCCCACGTGGAATCCCATCTCAGGCGGCTCCGGCCGCGGACAAAAAAACGGACTCGCGCCTGCTGAGTCCCGCAACCTGTCCGATGAGATTGTTCACGGTAACGCGTCGATCCTCGTGGTCACACGTGTGTGCATCGTTACTATAGTTCGTACCACACTGCGTACGCAGTGTCAAGAATCAATCGCAGATTTTTGGTGATGGATAACGCAGATTCGCCCATCCATACGCGCCAGCTAAAACGATGATAACGCCGATACGACGTCTTCTATCTGTTTTATCTGTTGTTCCATCTGCTTTATCTCCTGAATTGTGTCCCCGCGGCGTGGTGTGCTACCATGAGCGCTCAACCCAACCTCGGAGGATATATGGGTACACTCGTCCTGATTCGACACGGCCAATCGCAGTGGAACCTCGAGAGCCGCTTCACCGGCTGGGTGGACGTCCCGCTCACCGAGGCCGGGCGCGAGGAAGCGCGCCGGGGTGCCGAGCTCCTCCGCCAGTTCCGGTTCGACCGCGCGTTCACCTCGACGCTCCAGCGCGCCCAGGAGACGCTGCGCATCGTCCTGGAGGACATCGGGCAGGCCGGCATCCCGATCGAGCGCGACCCCGCCCTGAACGAGCGCCACTACGGGGCCCTGCAGGGGCTCAACAAGGCCGAGACGGCGAAGCAGTACGGCGATGAGCAGGTGAAGATGTGGCGGCGCAGCTATGACGTCCCGCCGCCCACGGACCGCACCGAGTGGAACCCGGAGGGTATCAGCGAAAGCCTCAAGGACACCGCCGCGCGCACGCTGCCCTATTTCACCTCGAAGATCCTGCCGCTGGTCCAGGCCGGCAAGACCATCCTCGTCGCCGCGCACGGCAACAGCCTCCGCGCCATCGTCATGGACCTCGATCATCTCACAAAGCCGCAGGTCCTCGAGCTCAACATCGCCACCGGTGCGCCCATCATCTACGAGATCGATCCACACGGCACGATCCTCAAGAAAACCGTCACCGAGCTGCTGCCTACCACGTAATGCTTCGGTTCGGTGTTCGTAGTTCGGTGTTCGTAGAAGTCGGCGGCACGGTATGCTCTTACTCCGAACTCCGAACACCGAACTCCGAACTTCTCCGTAGATTTCTCACGTAGTGGTACAAGTACTGCTGCGCATACCCGGCGTACGGGCCGAAGTGGCGCCGGGCGTAGGCGTGCAGCCCGCCGCGCGTCATCTTCCGGTGGCGGAAGTAATAGCGCATCGCGCGCTCGATCCACACGTCGACCGGAAACGCCTCGTACTTCTCGAAGCCGAACAGCGCCACGCAGTCCGCCACCTTGTCCCCCCCCCCGTCGCACGCAAGCAGCACCCGCTTCGCCGCGTCGTAGTCCACCCGCTGCAGCTGCTCCATCGGCAGCTTCCCGTCCACTACGAGGCGCGCGGTCGAGCGCAGGTACGGCGCGCGGTAGCCCAGACCCAGGCTCCGCAGCTTCCGCTCCGGAAGCGCGGCCAGCCGTTCCGGCACCGGGAAGCTGAACCCACGGAAGCCGTTGAGCGCAACCGGCTGGCCGTACGCCTGGCAGAGCCGCCCGAGCATCCCCTCGATGCGCTTGATGTTGTTGAACGAGGCGCAGATGAACGAGGCGAGCGTCTCCCACCCGTCCTGGCGAAGGATTCGCAGGCCGCGGTGGGTCGCGATGGCGTGGTGGACCTGCATGTCGCAGTCGATCGAGGAGATGATCTCCGCCAGGTCCAGATCGAGGGCGAAGTACCGCCGGAGGCGGTCCGGCGTCAGCGAGGGGTCGGAGGACTCGGCCAGCAAACAGTCGCCCTCCTGGCGGACCTTCACGACCGAGCCGCCGATGAAACCGTACCACCAGCGAAGCCTCGACCCATCTTGATGGGGCGAGGCGGAGTCCTGAGCGAGCCCCGACGCTTGGCGTCGTTTGGCGTCGCAACGCGAAGCATCGGGGGGAGTCGAGGGACCGTCGATGGCCACCCACCGGAACGTCTGACCGGAGGCCAGGGTGGCCTGGAGGGAGAAGTCTGGGGCGGCAACCTCGAACATTTGCAGCGAATTTTAGATTTTGGATTTTGGATTTTGGATTCGAGTGTCAATCCAAAATCGAAAATCTAAAATCCAAAATTTCATGCGCCTCACACTTTCGGCAGGGTAATGCCCCGTTGTCCTTGATACTTCCCCTTCCGGTCCGCGTAGGACACCTCGGGCAGCGAGCCGGCCTCGAAGAAGAGCACTTGCGCGATGCCCTCGAACGAGTAGATGCGGGCGGGCAGCGGGGTCGTGTTGGAGATCTCGATGGTCAGGTGCCCCTCCCAGCCCGGCTCGAGCGGCGTGATGTTCACCACGATGCCGCAGCGGGCGTAGCTCGACTTACCGAGGCACAGGCCCAGCACCGAGCGCGGCATCCGGAAGAACTCCACCGAGCGCGCCAGCGCGAACGAGTTGGGCGGCACCATGCACACCGGCCCCTTGAAGTCGATGAACGAGTCGGGGTTGAACTGCTTCGGATCCACGACCGCCTGTTTGAGGTTGGTGAAGACCTTGAACTCGTCCGTGACGCGGATGTCGTAGCCCATCGATGAGAGGCCGTACGAAATCACGCCATTTCTTTTTAAATGTTCTTCGAAGGGATCTAGCACCTGATACTTTTTGACGTACTCGCGGATCTCCCAGTCGACGAGCAGGCGGCCGCTCGATTTCCCTGTCCCGTCCAGAGGGAACTCCGGGCCGGGAACGCGCTCGGTCACATCGCGCAGTTTGGTCTGTGCTGCTTCGAGCATGTCAGGCTCCCTTCTGCTCTGTGGAGAGCGCCAGGTGGATACGGTTGACGCTGCCGCGCACGGAAATCAGCGGCACGTCCTTCTGTTTTTTCCGCAGCTGCTTGAGGTGCGGGTTGGCCTCGTGGCGAACCCAGCTCACCGGCCGCTCCATGACCTGTGCCAGCCCGTCCTTCCCCCAGTGGGCCACGACGAACTGCTTGCA
>OBEQ011311221.1_pt1 | contig 18145 bp, 21 predicted proteins | sample 1670901 | NCBI WGS metagenome assembly OBEQ01 (sample SAMEA104232315, study PRJEB22302) | groundwater metagenome | biome: forest; feature: aquifer; material: groundwater | place: USA | collected 2011-08-07 | depth 5.4 m
CCACAAGGGCAAATAGTTGGGCAAAAAACGGTTAAATAAGGTCAGTTACGGTCAGTTGTGGTCGATAGGAAGTCATAGTTGTAAAACTTGGCCACTTTCTTGATATTGTTCATTTTTTCACGTACCGTTATCATATAACCTCTGTCTTCGAGGACTGTTATAACTCCGGACAGTGCGCGACCCCAGTTATAAGAAGGGGCTTATTACGTGTAAGAAAAAGTGCAATTCTAACTCCGGTTAGATTATCTATTTTGCTCTCGGTTTCCATATCGATAACTTTATAAAGTTACATTATTTTGCATAACTTTATAAAGTTTGGTAATATAGTAAATATACATCACAAATTAAATTTACTTATTATGAATACCCGTCAAAAACTGGAAATAATTCAAAAAATGCTGGGGTTAACCCAAACTAAGCTGGCTCTAAAGTTCGGCGTGTCTTTCGTCGCTTTTAACAGCTGGTGGACCGGTAAGTCTAGTCCGAGACCAAAAATGCAAACCTTTATTGATGAGCTCTTTTTGGAGGTGACCGGACAAAGGGTGATTCCGACCGATCAACTTACAGCAAAAAAACAATCTCTACAAAAGAAGTCATCCGAGCACAAAAATGTTATGAATGAAGTTTTAGCTAATCCTGACATTCGCGATCAGTTTATCTTAAAACTTACTTATCACAGCAATAGTATTGAAGGTAGCACCCTTACTGAACCTGATACTGCAGCTATTCTTTTTGACAACGCAGCTTTACCGAATAAAAGCTTGACTGAACAGCTTGAGGCCAAAAACCATCAGACGGCTTTGAATTATTTATTTGATCATATCGCTAAAAAAGAAAAGGTTGACGAAGCTCTAGTACTTAAACTCCACAGTATCCTCATGAATGGTGTGTGGCCGGATGCCGGTGTATATCGCAGTCATGGAGTCAGAATCACCGGTGTTAATTTGCCGACAGCGAATTATATGAGCATTCCTAAATTGATACCGGAGGTTATGGCTCGTATTACTGAAAAAACCAAAGATATTATCGCTTTGTCGGCCAGCGTGCATAGTAAATTTGAACAAATCCACCCATTTGGAGACGGCAACGGCCGTGTTGGTCGCTTGCTTATGAATGCTATGCTACTTAGTGCAAATTTCGCCCCTGCTATTATCCATCAGGAACAAAAACAGCTTTATTACACCTATCTCTATAAAGCACAGACCAAAGAAGATCAGAGCCAGCTCGAGGATTTCCTTTGCGAAGCAATCATGGACGGATTCAAAATCTTGGACCGTAGAGATGTAAGATAATCACTGTTCGCTTCACACTTAAAATGTATGATTTCTATCAGCGGACAACAGCTTGAGTTATTTATGTCGCTGTTCCGAGGGAGAACAGATGTCTACGCGCGTCGATGGGGAAAGGATGGAAGATCTGGATACGGTCCGGCATATGACTTTAATTGGGATGAATTCATAGTACATAAGCGACGCGGTGGTTCAATGAAAGATTTTAAAAACAAGAAGCTTGTACCGCTGACCAAAGAAGTTGTTAAGAAACATCTAATCGGCCAACACGTTGTCGGTCTATACCCAATCTTTCCGAACAATGCTTCGTATTTTATCGCGGCAGATTTTGATGGTGAGAATTGGTTGAAAGACAGCGGGTCGTTTCTACAGCATACGAAGAAGTCGGGCTCTCGGCGTATCTTGAACGCTCACGTTTGGGAAATGGTGGTCATGTCTGGATTTTCTTTGCTGAATCTTATCCATGTTATAAGACCCAACAGTGCCTGTCCCCATGCAAAAAATCGCCGAATAGGCGTTTTTTGATACCCTAGAGACATGTATTCAAAATAAGAGTACTATCGTAGCATAGTATGGCGTTCTCATTTGTTAGAATTATTTTGTCAGACACCTACCACGAGATCTACACCCGTGGTGTGGCATATTATCTACAGAACGCCGTCACACTGGCCACAATCAGTAATGCCTCATGTACTGCTGATGTTCAAGGCACTACCATCTACACGGTTCGGTTGGGATTCAAAAAAATAGGCTCACCAGCCTATAATTGCTCATGCCCTTTTCTTGCGGACCGAAAGCGAAAAATTCCCTGCAAACATATCATCTCAGTCGCCCTGGCATGGGACGCGCATCGGGGCGTTCCAGTCCCGGATGAAGACACAGTAACAGAACTGACGATACCTCCACCTGCAGTGACACGTAACAATATCAAGGAAGCATATGCGAATCCACTCCACGCTGACCTACATATCATCCGAATCGCTGCTGATGAAATCGGTTCATGGTCACGACCCCACGCACGTTTACCTGATGCACCCACACAATGCCAACATCCCTATACGGATAGTACTGATCTTGAAAAAGCGCTACAAGAACTCAAAAATTGGACGAACCGACGAAGCTATGACCTCTACTTTTGCGCAGGTGAAGTGGTGGCAGGTTTTTGTGAAATTTGCCGTTGGATTGCCCCCTCAATCACAACATGCTCCCCCGCCAATCGTCTTGAAGTATTTAGCAAACTCGTCCAATGGCATCGACGAGTTATTCTTGAATTGATTGATGACAGTAATGGGCTCCATGAATTCAGCGAAGCACATATACTCTTGATCTATGAGATACTGCGACAACATACACCAACAAACGATCACACATACAGTGACACACTTGAACACATGCGTACAATGGTTACTGATTACTAGCATCCATGCATACAAAATCGACAACTAACATATTTTTTTGATATACTCTCCCACAGTAAACCCACAGTAAAACTATGTCAGACATTGAACTCGTCACTCAACCAATCACTCTATCTCACCTGGAAACAATTGCGCGCAACCTCTTTGGAGACATGGTTAAAGCGGTGGTAGACGTTGAAAAAGAAATTATGGCGATTGGTGGCGAGCTACATGCGGATGAAGAGGCGGTATTGCTTGACCATGGTAGCCTACAAGAAAATCTTTGGGGTATAAACATATACCCTGGGCAACCACGTGATGCATGGCTTGAGTATGACTCAATGATTAATATTCGCCCCCGCCAAGGGAACCGCTCACGCACTATTGAGGATGAAAAAATACGACACACGATTCAAATAATTATACAAAAATTGGTCATATGACACTCCATCGCACACTCATGGCTAACCGATGGACAAGTTTGAGTCTTGCCGAACAACTTGGCAATGTAGGAAGTGAATTTCTACGAACACGCCAATGGGCAGAACGTGGCGACGAAGTAAGGCGCCGCGCCGCGTTTGATAGATTCTTGGAACTAATGGACGCTACAGTCGCTGACACACGTTGGTCTGGACTACGTAAACGTGAATTAACCAAACTTCGCGAACAAACAACCAAGGCCTTAACCGGGCACCCCTCTTACCTGCCAGATAATTTACAGAAATACTTTGATCAGTTTGCATTTCTGGCACGAAACACACATTAAATAATCCGTTACAGCCACATATAATGAAGATTTACCCTTTGTAATACTCTCAATAATCACGTAACTACTCATGATATTTTTTTCTTTAGACATTACGCACCTTCTTACTACCGCAGGGTATGTAGGGCTTTTTTTGATTGTAACCGCAGAATCAGGCATGGGTATAGGTCTATTCCTACCTGGTGATAGTTTACTCGTTACCGCCGGAATTTTAGCCTCTAGGGGGCTTTTTAATATCTACCTCGTCTCGTTATTATCATTCATTGGAGCAGTGATAGGTGACAGTATAGGCTATGCGATAGGTGCACGTTATGGAACACGCCTTTTTTCAAAAAAAAATGGACTACTATTCACGAAAGAGAATCTTGAACGATCTGAACATTTTTACGCAGTACACGGTAAAAAAACAATTATAATAGCGCGGTTCTTGCCGGTTATTCGCTCATTTGCGCCTATACTCGCGGGTGTGGGTAACATGCCCTACTCCACATTTGTGACGTATAACGTGATAGGCGCTGTTGCATGGGGCGTAGGTCTTCCTTTCGCAGGACTATTCCTTGGCAACAAAGTAAGTGGTATAGACAAGTATATTATTCCCATAATACTTGCCATTGTCATTGTTTCTGCCCTTCCTGGAATACTAAAATTAGTGCATATTTGGATAAAAAGAAGATCCCGTACGGATCACCGCACGGGATAGGGTTTGAAAGTTCCCTTAACTTGTATTCCTCGTAAGTGTGGACCTTACTGTGAGGATGACCCTGCATCCTGTGATGCTTGGGGTAGTACATTTAAGAATGCTTGAGGAATCTGCACACCTTGCGTACTCTGGAATTGAGGCACAAACGTGTTATCTACAGTTCCTAATAACCCATTAACCGCATCATGTAAATCATTCATTGAATCATTAAGGTCTGAAAGGGCGCTTGATACTTCTTCAGTGTCTGCAATAGGACCAGTACCAAAATGCTTCACTTCAGCTAATTTCAATTTCGCGTTATTAAGGGCTTCTACCGCATCAGTGACGTCAATTTTCTTTTTCTTAGCTTGGGTAATTTGTCGTTCGGCTTGTTTCACATCCCTATCAGCTTGAATAACGAATTTCTTTAAGCCAAGAAGCGCATCAATGATACCTAATTTATCATTTGCAGTATCAAACTTATCTCTTAAATCATCAAGAGTGGTAAACACCGCATCTGCGTCACCTTGAGTCTGAGATTGCTGAATCTGGGTGATGTTGGCTTTAATATCATCAATTTGAGCTTGTGCGTCACTCAAAACTCCGCTTACGTCACCATTGATTTTTTTTGCACGAACCACCGCAGTCTTGTAACGTGCATCAAGTTTTTTCACCTGAGCGTTGATTTGTTTTATTATTCCAGTTACCTGGCTTAAACGTTCAAGATTCTGAAAAGTGTCCCCTAAATCTTGAGAAATATCCCTAAGATCCTCCCCTGCTTGTTGTGCTACCTCAGGGTCAGTCGCACTCTTTATCGTACTTATTAAAGTCTCTACTTGCGCCAACTTATCCTTTGTTTCTTGAGGAACAGAAATTTTCTTAGCCTCGAGAGAAGCAACTTTTTTCTTTAAAGGATTAAGAAATCCTGTCATTTGACCGATATTCTTCTTCATTCCTTCTAACATTCTTGTTTGCTGTTTTGCTTGTTCTTGAGCAAATCGATCATCCTGACCATTTCCATTATCAGAACCATTACGATCATTACCACCCATCTGATTATTCATCTGCTTTCCTTGATTCTGCTTTCCTTGATCTCCGGAAAACTGACCCTGTTGACCATTCATCATACTTCCGTTAGGGAATGAACCCGTAGGCTGGCCCTTAAAGTCTCCGGTTGGAGATGTATTTGGTTGGCTAAATTGTCCGGAACCAATACGATTATTCATATCCTTGATCATCTCAGGAGTCATATTCTTTATCATATCAGGGGTAGGCATCATCCCACCTGAGGGGGGCATCATTCCTCCAGAGGGAGGAGTATACGATCCTGAGGGGGGCATCATCCCACCTGAGGGGGGCATCATTCCTCCAGAGGGAGGAGTATACGATCCTGAGGGGGGCATCATACTACCTGAAGGTGGCATCATTCCACCTGGTGGAGGTGTGAACGATCCTGAGGGAGGCATAAACCCTACTTCCGCCATTGAAAGCAACGGTAATGTAATCGCCAATGCCCCGGCAGTTGCTATCGCGAACATGGAAGTAAGAAAACTTACTCCTTTTTTCGCGCAGTTTTTGCAACTGCATGAAGTACTTCCGACTACCTGTACCAATGCTTTGCGTTTTTTCATGCTCGACATACTTTTGTTTTATCTTATACTAACTTAATTAATAAATGAGATGAAATAATGGTCTCCGTGTGAGAGATTACATCAACACAAAGTATTATAGCGCAAATTTGACAAAAAATCAAGGGGGACTGATGATGTAGTCATGAACAAAGTACATTATGTCATCCTCGGTCTAGCAATTATAGTCATCGCATTCACATGGAGCTCATATAATGGGCTGGTACGTAAAGATGAAGCAGTAAAAACACAATGGAGTCAGGTAGAGAACGTCTATCAACGACGTTTTGACCTCATTCCTAACGTAGTTGCTACGGTAAAAGGTGCTGCGAAGCAAGATTTAGACGTATTTAAAGAAATTGCTGATGCACGTACTCATTATGCCGGAGCTCAAACTGTTGATCAACGTTCACAAGCTGCAGGTCAGATTGAGTCCTCTCTTGCGAGGTTGCTGGTTATTGTAGAAAACTACCCCACACTTAAATCTCAAGAATCATTCCAAGCTCTTATCGTAGAACTTGAAGGTACAGAAAATAGGGTTGCGGTAGAACGAGGACGATTCAATGAAACCGTACTCGCCTACAATGTGGAAGTTAGAAAATTCCCTACCAACATCATCGCAGGTGTTTTCAACTTTAATGTGCATGAACTTTTCCAGGCAAGCTCACAAGCTAAGGATGCCCCAAAAGTTAATTTCTAATTATTCTCGTAGTCATCTGTTACGCCCCTTTGCGTTACTCGCATGGGGGCTGTTTGTAGGTAGTATGTTCTTACCTTTGTCTACGAATGCGTATTACGATATAGGCCCTATCAAAGGATATGTAACTGATATATCAAATGTACTACCTGCTTCGGTAAAAAATGCGCTTGAAAATAACTTACGTGATTTTGAGGCTAAAACATCACATCAAATAGCAATTGTCATCATACCTTCTCTAAAGGGTGACACTATTGAAGGTTTCTCGAACACATTATTTGAACAAATTAAAATAGGGCAAAAGGAAGCTGATAATGGCGTACTTTTGCTCATCGCCATTGATGAGAGAGAAGCACGAATTGAAGTCGGCTATGGACTTGAAGGAGCGCTTACTGATATAGAGAGTAAACAAATATTGGAAAATAATATATTCCCCTACTTCAAACAAGGTAATTACGCGCAAGGAATATTAGAAGGAACAGACGCGACACAAAAAGCGATACAGGGGGAAATAGTAACCAAGGGATCAACCGCTCGATCTACAAAAAACTCTGGATCCATGATTGTATGGGGTATTTTCATAGTAATTACTCTATTCGCATCTCTCGCACGTACCAAATCATGGTGGGCAGGAGGATTACTCGGAGGAATTATAGGGGTAATCGTGTTTCTCATTACCGGCATACTCCTCATCATCCCCTCTCTCGCTATTGTTGGCCTTATCGCTGACTATATACTCTCAAAGTACTACAAAGGACCACCAGGAAATGGAGGTTCTGGATTTGGAGGAATGATATTCCCTGGTGGCGGATGGTCATCAGGCGGAGGATTTGGTGGATTTGGAGGAGGAAGCTCAGGCGGAGGTGGCTCAAGCGGACGCTGGTGACACAGTAATGGTATACTTTCTACATGCGTTACCTCATTCCAGTATTTCTATGGTGCGTCCTACTTCTCATCCCCTCTCATGCACGTGCCTCTATACTCCTCAATTTTCAGAGCCCTATTACTGCGAAAGAAGTAGTAGTATTTGATGTCACAACCGACACATTGATGTTAGAAAAAAATGGCTACGAACCCAGACCCATCGCAAGTCTTACTAAACTCATGACTGCAGTGGTATTCCTTGATACACACACAAGTTTTAATAAGAAGGTGACTATAACACAAAAGGACCAGAGTATTGGTTCAAGGCTCGGACTTAAAAATGGAAGTATAGTCACTACAGGGGACCTATTTCACGCCATGCTCTCAGTATCCGCAAATGACGCGGCAAAGGCGCTTGTACGCTCCTCAGGTCTTACCCATACCCAGTTTATACAACGTATGAACAAAAAAGCACTCTCATGGGGACTTAAATCAACTCATTTTGCTGAAGAAACAGGGCTTAGCCCTGATAATGTATCAACCGCAGTAGAATATGCCCTACTTGCAAAACGTACGCTTGATAAGGCAAAAATAGCGAACGCGACCACACTCAAAACCTACACATTCAAAAATCTTACAACAAAAAAGAGTATTACTATAAAGAACAAGAATCCTCTTCTTGGGTCTGAATTGCATATAACAGGGACAAAAACAGGTTTTATCGATGAATCAGATCTTAATTTAATGGCTCGTTCAGAAAAAGATGGAAGAACACTCATTGCGGTAGTACTAGGCTCACACACGGGAGGTAGCTACCACTTTAAAGAAGTAACCGGTCTTTTGGAGGCTGCGTGGAAAGAAAAAGCCCCTTTAAAACCCGAAAAATCGCGTATACTAGCAACGCCAAAAAAAGAAAAACTAGTACCTGATCAGATTTCTGTGAAATCTCTTTCCATGAAAGCGGAGTAGCACTCTCAATGTGCAGTGAGACAGGTATAATCACCCCAGACGCCGCAATAACCTCTTGTTCACGTGCAAGAGGTGTGGCAGTAAGTATAAAATTAAAAGAATACGTTCCTGGGTCCATACCCGCTATTTCCCACGTCACCGTAGTCTTTTCTTCGCCATTAAGAAGAAAGTTCTTCCTACTTAATGAAAGAGATGATGCATAGGCGTCAGCAGATATATCGTACAATGCGACACTGTGGGTAGGATTAGAAACAGTGAATTGACCACGTAGCAGTGATTGCGAGGTACCTGAAATATCAATACGGGAAGGATATACCTCTATACCTGCACCATAGACAGGTAGTGCCACACATAACCCAAGAAACAAGCTCACGATAAGTAACAAAGAATTAGTACGCATAGTTATAATGGACGCGCAAAAAAGGTCATTACCCCTGTTTTGCGTCCGTAATTAGTATATGAAGAAGGAAGCACGAGACGAGCAGATACTCCTGAAGTAGAACGTGAAGGTACACTAAATGAACTACCCCTCCATGCCTGGTTATTAAGTTGAATATAGTTTTGAAACACCATATCACCTTGTATACTCGGTGCAATAATAAGTGAGGTTTCCCCATTATTAATTAATGTAAGTGCTCTTTCTCCTGATTGTCCTGGCTTAAGTTCCCCAAAATCAATACTATCCGAGCCCACAGTAAAGGATGTAATAGTCTGTCGTGATGGTGAAACCAAAGGGGGAGATGAAGGAGGGGTTATGACTGGAGGAGTAACAGGATTAGGCGTAACTACCGAGGGTTGAGGAATGGTTACCCCAAGATCTACGCGTTGACTCACTTCTTGAGGTGTCATACGCACGGGATAATGAGACTCTGAAAACGCAATAGCGACATAAGAGGTAAGAGTGGAAGTAAATGAGTCTGAAGGAGCTCCAATCGCAGCCATATATGATCCATCAGATCTTTTTAATGATGAAAGATACGTCACAGGGTTCGCACCTTGTCGTACCCATGATTCAGGATTCTCACCAAGTTTCCTTAATGCGGATATAGCCCATGCCGTAGAATTTGCGTCACTTCCCGCATTAAAATCATCACGAGTAGAATACTTAAATCCCCCATCATTACCTTGAGACGCACGAAGATATGCAAGACCTTTTTGAAATACGTTGCTATCAGTGAGCCCTGCTTCTTTAAGAGCTATAAGAGCCATGGAAGTGGTATTGGAATCACTTAATCCATGGGTGCTAAATGGCCATCCTCCATCACTATTTTGAGCCTGTAGTATAAAAGTACGAATTGCCACTACCTTCTCTTGATCTTGCGAAGAAGACGCAAGTACAAGTAGACCAAAAATATCATCGTTCACTAATCCAGGCACCCCTAATTGATTATCAGTAAAATAACTGAGTAATTTAGTTCTTCCTGAAGATATGTCCTTGCCTTGGGCATAGAGCGCGAGTAATGGAGCCTCCATTTCAAGTGCGCTTGATGCGTTTGAAACCTTCGTTTCTAATACAGCGGTATCTGACACTGCTACACCATGAGCTCCAAGTGCCATAACTGCCCATGGGTTGCTTGTAGACTGTTTAAGATACGTGATAGTGGTGTCATCCACCACAAAATGAAGCCCTAAAAGACTCAAAAGTAGTAATGATGTATATATATGTGTAGCCATAGAATGAGAGTAAGAGAAGAGGCACGCCATAGTGACATGCCTCTTTGCATTGTTGTTCATACGGATGAACTCAGAATCGGAATGATGATACGCCCCGATTCTTCACCCGTAGTTTCTGACTTCAGTAACCAGGTCACTGTGTCCCCTTCATGCACCATGTACTCATAGGCACTTTGAAGAGGGAATGATGTACCCGAGATTCTGAAAATTAGGCCTTGGGTCGCAGGGTCAACCACATTCAGAATGGTCCTGTCTTGATACGTGACCCCGGTAACTAAACTCGGAATACCGTAAGAACCCAAAGATGCAATTTCAAAATGGAGTATACCCATTGCGGCGGCAAGAGTAACAGGCTCCTCAAAATAATGATGTTGAGATCCGCCATTGCTCCCTCCTTCGCTCCCTGTGATATCCGAACGTGTTACGCATGATGTCCCGAGTGTCATGAAACCAGCACCCAAGACAAACCCATGTTGCAGAAAATCTCTTCTTTTCAACTGCCACCCCCTCCTTTATGGCATACGTTGTATGTTTACCTGTTCAAGGTAGCTCTCATAGTAGTGCGTGCCTCAAGAGATTGCAATATACGTAAGTGTGGACAAGCATTATACCTCAAAAAATGATACACTATGCACATGAATATTCAGGAGATTTTTAAAGCTGCAGTAGACCATAAAGCGTCAGATATTCATTTAGTGGTAGGAAGAAAACCCACTCTAAGAATAGATGGAGATCTAAGAGAAATTGAGACTACGGACGCACTTACCACAGACACCATCCACGATCTTGTGTACCCCATGCTTTCAGAGCATCAAATAGAGAAATTTGAAAAAGAACGTGAATTAGATCTTTCATACGAAGTACCAAATGTGTCAAGATATAGGGTAAATCTGCATTGGGAAAAGAATAACGTAGGACTTGTGGCACGCGTCGTATCATCTACGATTCCTACCTTGGAAGATCTTGCCATGCCTGAAGTAGTCCATCGTCTTCTTGCATATGACCAAGGATTGGTATTGGTCACAGGGCCTACGGGTTCAGGTAAATCAACATCACTTGCGGCGATGGTAAATCTCATTAACCTCGAAAGGACCTCACATATTGTCACACTCGAAGACCCTATAGAATTTTTGTATACCTCACAAAAAAGCATTGTGAAACAGAGACAATTAGGAACAGATATTCTTACCTTTGAAAGTGGCCTTAAACATGTACTTCGCCAAGATCCTGATGTCATTATGGTAGGAGAAATGAGAGATCTAGTAACCATCGCAGCTACCATGACACTCGCGGAAACAGGGCATCTTGTACTTGCAACCCTTCATACTATAAATGCAGCCCAAACCGTGGATCGTATTATTGATGTATTCCCTCCCTACCAACAAGACCAAATTCGTATACAGTTATCTATAACTCTTCGGGGTATTATCTCTCAAAAACTTCTTAAAAAAGTAGGAGGAGGAAGAGTGGCTGCACGTGAAATACTTCTTAATACCCCGGCGGTGTCAAACCTCATACGAGAAAACAAAATCGCGCAAATACGTACCGTGATACAAACTTCCTCTGAAGATGGTATGGTATCTATGGATCAAGATTTAAAACGATTATTCCAACTTGGACATATAGACAGAGAAAGCGCTATTGAACATTTAGTAGATCCTCAAACATTAGATACATAACATGCTCTCTCAACTCCCCTTATTCCTCAATATTCAAGATGACGAACTTCTTGCTCTAGAACAACTCGCCAAAGAAATGACCATTAATGAGGGTGAATTTCTTTTTCACGCAGGAGAAGGACGTAATTTCTTGTATGTCATATTGGAGGGAAAGATAAAGGTATTTGACCCCGCAGAAAGTGATGAAAGTATCGCGATCATTGAAAAAGGATACCCTGTATCAGAAGAAGCATTAATGGACGTACCTGGGGTACACTCAAAAAGTGCCCAATCTATAGGACACTCAATGGTACTCGCACTTTCCTCATCTGCATTCAAAGGATTCATGGTGCAACATCCTAGAGGTGCTGCGCAGATATTAAAAAACATCGCAGAAATGCTCGCGCAACGTCTTAAGAGTTCTAATAGACGTATTATCACCATATACAGAATAGGTAAAATATTGAGTGACAGTACTACTAGAAAAAATACTACCCAACTTACTGAAAAAATACTTACCACTATACTTCTTGCCATAAAAGCCACAAAAGGAATTATTGTCATATTCAACAAACATACTCAAAAATATGAGGCTCCTGCGAATTACGGATACCCCACCAAAGATCTCGCGGGAATAGTAAACCTTCTTGCGTCAAACCCCTCCTTTAAAACAATCATGGGTAATAAAAAAACAATGGTAATCACTGGAGAACAAGAGATACACACACATGCCATGGAGCTCTTAGGATCTCAATCCCTTATCATATCCCCCATGACCAATGATGAAACATTTGGGGCAATTATCCTTGGAGATAAAAAAGATCCCCATGGATTTTCAACAAGAAATGAAACCTTACTTTCAATCATATCCAAAGAAATATCCTTCGCACTTGCGGAAGCAAATCTGCTCTCAGAAAAACAAGCGGAAAAGGATCTTAAAAGGGTATATATTGAAGGACTTTGAACAACGTAGTATCATACTCACGCGGTGTACGCTCCTGTAGTCTAACGGATAAAACATCGGGCTTCGGACCCGAAATTGGGGGTTCGATTCCCTCCAGGAGCGCCAGAGGGTCGTTAGTTCAATGGTAGAACAGTTGGCTCTTAACCAACTTATGAGGGTTCGATTCCCCCACGACCCACCAGGGACTATCTATCTACTTACATACCACAAAACCACCTTCCAAAAATGGACGGTGGTTTTGTTTTGTTATACAATAATAACTATGGAACAATTTAAAATGCCTCAAGCAAAAAAGGAATCCCTTGATGATTTACTTGAAGCCTTTCGGAAGGAAATAGCAGTAATGAAACGAGAAGACACATCTCTTGGTAGTCTTCTTGAAAAAATTCAACCAGAGCTACTCACAAATCGTGACAGGGCATATTGGTCTCGTTTTCAATCTATGTCGCCAGGTGATCCAGGCCTAGATATGCTTATAGAAGATCTTGCAGGATATCGTCAAGAGCTGCATACCATCCATAAAGAATTAGTAGAAAAAAATGTAAGCACTGAAGAAAATGAGAGCTCTAACGAATTCATGCATGCTATCGGCAACCTCTACATGATTGAATCAATGCGTGGTACCAAACGTGCTGCATAACAGACATTCCACAAGAGTAACCGCAGGCACAGATACCCTACATGATGACGCATAGACTCATCACCACACTATAAAACCATATAGTTATATACCCACCACAAAACCGCCTTCCACTATTGGAGGGTGGTTTTGTGTAAAGAAAAAAGGCTTGGATAACGTAGTGATTCCTACGAAACCAAGCCTTATACTGAGGACTCTGCACGGAGAGTCTTTAGATGACAGTAGGTGCATGCCTACCGTCTACCAATTTTAAGTCACCTTTCATCCGCTCAAAAAGTACTTAAAGCGTCATGAGAGGAGGTTGGTAGCTCACCTTTATCCCTTGCCCATGCGCAAGTGTGACGACGTGGATAGTACGCATCTCTTTAGCAAAGCCTCTTCGTGGGAGCGCCTAGGGTTGCCAAGAGAACGCGTATCGCCTTTAGCGTACAAAGTACCACCAGACGAGGTATAGCAGGACTGCACTGACCGCCATACCTACAAGGCCTGGGATGATATTTGCAAGGATGATCACACCCAACACCCCGAACACAATTCGTGACGCTCGTGGCATTCTCACATTCGCAAGAGTTGAGTGCCATAATTCTGGCCACACAAGTCCTACGACTGAAGATGCTACACATAACAACAATGCGACTTCTGGAGCTATGTGTGTTATTTGTGTAAGCCCTACAAAGCTTACGACAAATGCGACAGCACCGATGATCCAGGCATACCCCTCATAATTGGTATACCGTAGAATAAGGCCCCCTACAAGAGAGGGTATGAGGAAATGCATAATTTCCTCCTTATCGCGGAATATGTTTAACTTTTCAACACGTGTAAAATATTTCTTACCAACATTGCTAATGAAATAGTAGCTAAAAGTTCAACACACAGCACCAAGTAAGGGATCACGCCGTCTTCATGGCACTTTTTAATGGAACCATCATTGTTTCTGAAAAATGAATGCCACAATGACGAAAACACTATTCCTACGAAAATAGCGATACTACAAATAACCACAGACACAACTACATTGGTGTGAGCCATTTGTGTCAACCAAAAAAAGGAGATAAAAAAAGTCCATGCAAACACTACCCATGAGCCCATACTATACCTGTTGTACCTTACAATCACACTTCCCAAAATAGGAGCTAATAAATAGTACATATGTTCTCCTTTGAGAGATTGGTATTGTCAAAAAACCCTTTTTCTTCAACCCACCTTCCTATTTGTTATAAAGATGGACTTAAGAAAAAAGGCTACTGAGTAATGTTACCTCAGTAGCCATGTTACCGGCATATACGCCCTTGCGCATCCATCTTGGTAGATTCGATATTGATCTACCTATGCGATGCGTGGGGCCTCAGCCGAGACCGGCGCCGATCACCCGCGTGTGTTTTCATTCTTCGAGCGAAAAACCTGGTGGGAGTGAAACCGCACCATGGCGATCCTCCTTTGCTCGGATGGAAATAAGGAGGGGAGGGAGTGAAGCAAGATGCAGGTCTACTAGTAGCCTGACATCCGTCCACTCCCAGCCCCGGTTCGGCGTGTTTCGTCACGCCGTACTACACCCACACGCAGAACTACCTTATCGGCGTGCGGGGTGAAACACGATACCGCCCCCTCCTGTCACAAAGGACTGACCAGAAAGAGACGGTAATCCCATGAAGCCCCTGATATACTAAAGGGCCGAACTTCATGGGTTGAATCCGATAGACGTCGATCCCCAACACCTTATTTCGCATTATAAATAAGCGAGAAAGGTGGGGAAACGACGCGTGTGAGGAATGCGAGGATGATTAGCCGGCCGGGGTGATACCCTGGCCCGATGGCTCGCAGCGAGCACCATTTCTTCAAGGTGATCGCTATCATCCTGCTTCTATAGGCCGTCCCTCATCGGCCTTATTCCCTGGTCTAGCCGATCCGCGTGTTCCGCTATGGTTTCTCATTTTCTTAGTATGATGAGAAACCATGAAACTGACTTACGGAAAATCAAAGGGCTTCTTCATATTGAAGCCTCCCTCAGACTATGCCAGGCACAGGCATTCCTGGGCTAATGGCCCTGCCTGACTACGCCGATATAATATACGGGGATTCTTCCTTGGAGCCTAGGCGCGCATTCCGATGGTGCTACGCCTTTCGATGGCTCTGTAAAGACCCCTATGACCGCCTCCCAACCCAACCAAAATCAAATTACCCTTTTTATTTACTCCCACACCATACAGGTTATAGGGAAATGTGTCAAGTACTTTTAAAGAAATAGCTAGAATTAGCCAAAAAGAAAGTATTTGTGTATAGTAGTGATATGGTAGCTATTACGCTCAAACAACTTCAAAAACTCCCCCTTGTCCAAGCTCTTCTTGGGGCGTCCCCTACCTCAGATCTCTATCTTGTAGGAGGAAGCGCGCGTGATTCTATAAGGAACAAGGGATTCAAGGACGTGGATTTACTTGTGACTGGTCTTCCCGCACACAAATTACTCACGCTCCTTTCCCCTTATGGCGATATAGATACATCAGGTGAGAAGTTTGGGGTGTACAAAATACTACTTAATCATGACGGTCCTCTACCCTTTGAAATAGCATTACCAAGGAAAGAAACATATACGCTTAAGGGGGGAAGGTTTGATGTGCATGTAGAGGTGAATCCTGCATTCAGTGTTGAAGACGATATGAAGAGGAGGGATTTCACCATGAACGCGATTGCGATCAATTGTAAGACCCAAGATTGCATAGATGTCTACGAAGGTAAGAAAGATATACAAGAAAAAATCATACGATCCATAGGCGATCCCTTACAAAAACTTAAAGAAGATCATTCTCGTGTACTACGTGCACTACGTTTAAGTGTACAACTAGGATATTCACTCGAGAATTCCCTTGCACGTGCGTGTAAAGACCTCATATCTACAGAAACTCTACACAACACGCTAGATAAAAAAACAATCCACAAAGAATTTGAGTTATCATGGCGTATGAGCCCTGGAAAAACTACGTACCTTTGGAATTCTGTAGGCCTTACTGATCTTGTCACGTCTCTTATACATTCACTTCCCCCTATTTCACTTCAACCTACGGTACTTTTTGAAAATGAACACTACCTCGTGATCAACAAGCCTGCGGGGGTGCTCTCGCATCCACTCACCCACGAATCATCGCATGACGACCCTTCGGTGGTGCACTGGCTACTACAACGTGACCCCTCCCATATACATATAGGGGAGGACGTAGAAAGGCCAGGGATCGTCCATAGATTAGATAAAGAGGTATCAGGAGTCATGGTGATCGCGAAAACACAGGATGCATATATGTCTCTTAAAGACGCATTCCAACGCCATGACGTACACAAAGAATATAAGGCGGTGGTAATAGGTACTATTCAAAAAGATGAAGGGGTTATAGACCTAGGAATTGCTCGGTCTAAAAAAACTGGTCATTTCATCGTATCCACTGATAAGGAAGAATCACGAAAGGCTCATACCGCATTTGAAGTGATGAAGCGATTACGTGGAGGATATACATTACTTACACTCATGCCTTCCACTGGCAGGACGCATCAATTAAGGGTACATTTAAAATCATACGGAGCTCCAATTGTAGGAGATCCTTTGTACCAAACTAAAAAAAGACACTCTCGAGCGGAAGTAGATCATCTCTTACTCCACGCATATTCAATAGACTTCCCCACTCTTAATGGAGAGAGGAAGAGTATCTCTGTTCCCCCTCCCGACTATTTTCTTTCATTTATTTCGCGTTATGAATCAAACTAATACACCACTCATTATCATCTCTGCCCCTTCAGGAGTAGGTAAAACAACCATTGTGCATGGCGCGCTTCTTGCTATGCCCACACTACACAAAGTCATCACATGTACGACAAGGGATCCTCGACCAGAAGAAAAAGACGGTAAGGACTATTATTTTCTTTCAAAAGAAGAATTTGAAAAAGGGATAAAGGGGAATCTATTTTTAGAATGGGCGCATATTTACGAAGACTCGTATGGAACACGAAAACAAGACGTGAACACTATAATTGAACGAGGTCTAACACCCTTACTCATACTTGATACCCAAGGAGCTCAAAGTGTACGAGACTCTGGCATGCCCTGTGTCACCATATTCATACAACCTGAATCAATCGAGCAAATCCATCATCATTTAGAGAGAGATATACAGGAACACAAGAGGAACGCGGATATGAATGATATATCAGAACGTCTCGCATTAGCCCAAAAAGAGCTTTCTAAAGCTCCCCAGTATGACTACAGGATAACCAACAAAGAAGGAGATATTGAAGGATCTATAGCCCAATTAAAGGCCCTACTTGATAAAATTATAGAAAAATCGTATAAATAAGACCTATGGCAAAGACACTATCACGAGACGACGTACGAACCGGCATGGTACTACGAGTCCATCAAAAGATTTCAGAAAAAGGAACTAAGGGAGAAGTAAAGGAAAGAATACAGGTATATGAAGGTACCGTCCTTTCACGTAGGCATGGGAAAGAACCTGGTGCGACGATAACCGTACGCAAAGAATCTTCAGGTATTGGTGTAGAAATGATCTTCCCCCTGTATAGCCCTATTATTGATAAACTTGAATTAGTGAAGCAGTACAAGGTACGAAGAGCTACGTTGTTCCACCTCAAAAATTACGGTAAGAAAATGAAAGAGGTGAAAGAAGTAAAGACTAAGGTAGATACAGCCTCTTAAAGGCTCCCTCGCAAGTGTACGCTCCTCAACAAGGAGCGTTTTAGGGCGAATGGCGGAACTGGTATACGCGCACGTTTGAGGGGCGTGTGGGTTTATCCCTTGAGGGTTCGAGTCCCTCTTCGCCCACCAGTAAGGAACTCATAGGTTTTTTGGAAGCAGAAATGCGGGACGCGCGAAGCGCGTCCCAAGGATTCCCGCCGAATTTCCCTAACGAATTTGGA
>OBEQ010477305.1_pt1 | contig 18141 bp, 13 predicted proteins | sample 1670901 | NCBI WGS metagenome assembly OBEQ01 (sample SAMEA104232315, study PRJEB22302) | groundwater metagenome | biome: forest; feature: aquifer; material: groundwater | place: USA | collected 2011-08-07 | depth 5.4 m
CGTCCGCCGGGCTTGCTTCGCTCGTGCTTTTCGCCTCGTATGTGGAAGAATTAAAAAGTTTTGGCAAAGTCGTGTTCTTTGATCTCTCGGATCCGTACGTCATGGCCGGACTCTTCATCGGCGGCATGATGCCGTATTTATTCGGCTCCATGGCAATGCGCGCCGTGGGCAAAGCGGCGCAAGGCGTGGTGGAGGAAGTGCGCCGCCAATTCCGCGAAATCGCAGGCATTATGGAAGGCACCGCAAAGCCCCAGTATGACAAAGCCGTGGATATTGTAACCAAAGCGGCCCTGCGCCAGATGATTGTGCCGGCTCTCATCCCGATTGCCATTCCCCTACTCATCGCGTTCTTCGTGGGCTCGCACGCGGCAGTCATGCTCGGCGGCGTACTCGTCGGCTCCATTGTTACCGGACTTTTCGTCGCGATCTCCATGACGAGCGGGGGTGCGGCGTGGGACAATGCCAAAAAATATATTGAGGAAGGCAACTACGGCGGCAAAAAATCTCCCGCGCATCAGGCCGCGGTCACCGGAGACACCGTGGGCGATCCCTACAAAGACACTGCCGGACCCGCCATCAATCCCATGATCAAAATCGCCAGCATCGTTACTCTCCTCATCGCGCGGTTACTCTAACCCCTCTTTCGTGGATGTATCTCTCACGGTCCTCCCCGGATCGGAAATAGAAATAACGATTGCGCTTTCCCCCATTGAGTTTGCGCCGCACCTTGCAACCGCGGCTCATTTGATTTCCGAGGAAGTGGAGATTGAAGGATTTCGCAAAGGCAAAGCGCCGTATGATGTCGTAAAAAACCGCGTTGGCGAGCACGCGCTCTATGAGCGCGCGGCCGAGGCGGCAGTACGCGCCAGCTACCCAAAAGCGCAGGAGCAGCTAATAGAAAACGGCAAGCTTTTCGGTGAACATCCAGCAATCGGCAGGCCGGAAGTGACCATCACCAAGCTCGCGCCCGGCAACGAATTCACCTACAAAATAAAAATGGCGGTGATGCCGAACGTCACGCTCCCGGATTATCGCGCGATTGCCAAGTCCACAGCAACAGATAAAAAAGAGCAGGCAGTCACGAATGAAGAAATAGAAAAAGCAATCGGGTGGCTTGCCGAATCGCGGATGAAGCTCGTGGCTGCCAGCCGCCCGGCCGCCGCCGGAGACCATGTAGAGGTGGATTTTGAAATACGGCATAACGGCGTGAAAATCGCCGAGGGCGATTCGCGCAATCATCCACTGGTTATCGGCCAGGGAAAATTCATGCCCGGGTTTGAGGATGCGCTCATTGGCATGCATGCCAATGATCAAAAAATTTTCACGCTCGCGGTTCCGCACGATTGGCGCGAAGCATCAGTTGCCGGAAAATCGCTTGATTTCAATGTCACCATGAAAGCGGTGCAAGAGCGCATACTGCCAGAAATCACCGATGAATTTGCCAAGGGCCTTGGCGAATTCGCGTCCCTGGTGGCCTTGCGTGCAAACATCCGCGAGGGCCTGCTCGCAGAGAAAAAAGAAAAAGAAAACCAGCGCATCCGCGGCGCCATCATTGCCGAAATCGCTCAACAATCAAACATGGAATTGCCCGCAGTGCTCATCGCGTCGGAAATTGAAAAAATGACAGCGGAACTTAAAGCGGGCATCAGCGATCTTGGCATGCAGTGGCCGGACTATCTGCTCCACATCAAAAAAACAGAAAAGGATATAAAAAGCGGATGGCAGGATGAGGCAAAAAATAGAGTACGCGCCGCGCTCGCCCTGCGCGAGATCGCGCGCAAAGAGCACATCACCCCGACCGAAGAGGAGATCGCCGAGCGTACCCAACAGTACCTTGTCCAATTCAAAAACAACGGCGAGGCGGCAAAAAACATTGACCCCGCCGAACTTCGCGACTACGCCCAAGGCATCCTCAAAAACGAAAAAGTATTTGACTTATTGGAGAAAACGCGATAGGATAGCATTATGGTCACAATAACCATTCCAAAAGGATTTGATGCCATCAAAAAATTCATAGCGATCCCCCGCGCCACCTATGCGGAGTTTCTTGATTGGCAAAAAAAAATAAAGTCCTTAAGAACTTTTAAACCCACGACAACGGACAAAAACACTCTTGCGAAAGCCCGTAAAGAATTTGCCCGAGGAGATTATATCACGCTCACGCAACTCAAACATGAATTGGGGCTTGATCGTTAATTCCTCTGTCCGGAAAACTCTGAAAAGAATTCCGCGCCCGGATGCGGAGCGCATCGTAAAAATCCTTGAAGAACTGACGGCCAATCCGTATGCGGGCGACATCCGCAAAATGGAGGGCACAGATGATACGTGGCGGCGGCGCATCGGCGAGTATCGCATGAAATATGAAGTCCGGACATCAGAACACATCATCCATGTATTTGAAGTAAGCCGCCGGACATCAAGCACTTATTGATGCTACTCTCAACTCTCATGCGTTACTCCAAAGGATTCATCACACCTCTCATTGCCATCATCCTCATTATCGCCGCGGGCATCGGCGGGTACGTATTCGTGCGGTATCGAAAGATCAACGATAAAAACGGCAACCATCCAATCCTGAATCCGTACGCGAACAACGCAACCACTCCGCAATCCCCTGCTTCCACCTCTACTCCTCTGACCGCTACCGTTCCCGCTGACTGGAAAACGTATCGGAATGAGAAGTATGGGTTTGAGGTTAACTATCCGGCTGGTTATGGTGAGCCGACTGTTCTTCCAAACGGAATGGTTTCAATAGAGTTTTTTCTTGCGAATCAACTTACGGGCGTAGGTATCAGTTTTGAACCGGATACTACGCAGTATTCCGATCCCGGGTTACTGCGATTTCATCAAGTCCAAAAAGAAAAATACTCTATCCCTAAAGGAGATCTCAAAACAGAAAGTAATAAACAGTTGAAAATCAATGATATGACTGCGTACCAAGATTTATTTATTGCTACAGGGATAGAGGGTGATGGCGTCGAAATATCGATAAGAACGTCTCTTGCGAATAAAAATGTGACCCATTTTGTATTCTTTGTGACAGACCGTGTGAGAATTTCTCCTAAAAATCCTACGAGTTTATTCACTCCAGAAATCACAGAAGATACTACAAAAGATTTTGTTGATGCGTATATGAAGATGCTATCAACCTTCAAATTCACCAAATAACTTGCATTTTTGTCAAAATTTCGCTATTCTCTCGATATGCATCATGAAACATTCAATCAATACCTCATCCCCACGGTGATTGAAAAGTCGCAGTTCGGGGAGTGGGCTTCTTGATTTATTCCGCAAAAACCGCTACTATACCTTTATGAACAAGCACCAGACTCCCGTTATTTAATAAGATCAAATAACGACCTCGCTATCTAACGTATGGCTTCCAATATTCATAGTTTTCGACTTTTTAGAACAAGGCCCTCTTTTATTGACGGCATGGCTTCAATCATGGATTTTTCGGAGATACAAGAACGGTACAATATTGATACGACGGAAAAAGAGGCCGACTTGAAATCGCTCCAAGCCGACTGGCTTGCCATTGGCAAAGATATGAAAAAAGCAATAGAGATATATGCCGCCACAGAATCAAAATAATAAAATCGCGCCGCATCCGGACAGGAGCGTCCAAATCGTAAAAGAGGAGCACTTCTCCGGTCCGCTTCCTCACCCGGAAATCTTACAGCGTTACGAAACAATCGTACCCGGTGCGGCCGAACGAATTCTCAAAAAGTTTGAGGCGCAGACAGAGCACAGGCAACGACTGGAGCGGAAAGTTGTTTGGACAGACAGCTTCAAATCTATTACGGGACTTTTCTGCGCATTTATCATTGCGATGACAACGATCATCGGAGGAATCTACACGGCGCTTCACGGAGCCAGTTTTTTGGGTGGATCCCTCTCATTCACAGGACTCGCGTTGGTGATTGGGGCGTTTTTGACAAATAGGTACTCAAAAACCAAAAATTAATATCTCGACAAAATGACACACAAACACACCACCAACCAATACCTCATCCCCACGGTGATTGAGAAATCACAGTTCGGGGAGCGGGCTTACGACATCTATTCGCGGCTCCTGCGCGAGCGGATTATTTTTCTCGGCGGGCCTATTATGGACGGCGTGGCAAATGCCGTAATCGCACAACTCCTTTTTCTGGAATCCGAGGATGACAAAAAAGACATCAAGATTTATATCAATTCCCCGGGCGGGTCCGTGACTGCGGGACTTGCGATTTACGACACCATGCAGTACGTCAAGCCGGATGTATCCACCATCTGCGTGGGAGTTGCCGCATCCATGGCAGCCACCCTGCTGGGGTCGGGAGCAAAAGGCAAACGGTTCGCGCTCCCGAACAGCGAGATACTGCTCCACCAAGTGATGGGGGGTGCGGAAGGGCAGGCCGTGGAGATAGAAATTGCGGCGCGGCAGATTCTGCGCGTCAAAGCGCGCATCAATGGGTTGCTCGCCAAACACACGGGCCAGAAACTGGACAAGATAGAGAGCGACACGGATCGGGATTTCTGGATGGATCCGGAAGAAGCCAAAAAATACGGCCTGATCGACGAGGTCATCAAAAGAAAACCGACGAATAACAACAAATAACTATGCCCACGCTCACAAAAAAAATGAGAGTGGCGTCAGAGAAGCCGCGCGGCTCATGGGCATCAATAAAAAGGAGTTTATTGAAAGAGCCCTCCTCTTTTATTTGGAGAGCATCCGCGCAACGCTTGATCTTGAAAAAGAGTTCCAGGCATGGGACGCCTTGAGCGATGAGGCCTTTTGGCTGATGGAAAAAAGATTGGGATCAAAATTATAAAAAAGAACCTCCTAAGGGGGAGGTTCTTACCTGCCGAAATAATCACTGTTATGGTTTTGAAACCGCCATAACATCACGCCACCGTTCAAGACCCTTCTTATCCATAAATCGTAAGATGTCTTGCATCCCCGCTATGATCTCGTGAGGATAAGGAGGTTTTTTACGCCTGTACACTTTTGCGCCTGTATCATACACACTACTAAACTCATATCGCTCCTGCCTCCCAACCTGGATAATAAAATGCTGTGAAAGGACTGTCTCCGGAGTCCCTCGCGCCTGAAAATTAACATCGAGGAAAAAATGACAACGCGCCCTCTTTAGCGGCGTATGGTGGGATTTCTCGGGGATTGATACTTCTTCCAATACAAATATCATCGGCTCCTCTAGATCAACGAAGTGATGATAACTAAAATACCTATATTCGGTGATTTGATCCAGTGTGAATTTTTTGCCGTTTAGCTTCCCATGATACGCTTTCGTACATTGGCATATACCAACCCTCAACAGATATACTCTGTCCATTTCTCCACCCTTTCTCAAAGAACCGCATGAGATTGACATTCATTCCTATACTCTATGACACTATCGAATTTGCGTCAATAGCATCGCAAGCAGGTTCTGCCCTGTCATCTCCGCGGGTTTTTCAAGACCAAGGAGGGCAAGTGCGGTCGGCGCCACATCGGTAAGAATGCCGCCGACCTCGCTTTTTGCCTTTGCGATTTCCTCGTCCGAGCGGGCGGTGGCGCGCCGGAATTGCTCGCCCACGACAAAAAACGGCACCGGGTTGATGGAATGCTTGCTGATTTTCTCCCCGCTCACAGCGTTTCGTTTCAGCTCCACGTTGCCGTGATCCGCGGTAATAATCATGGTTCCCTTTTTATTCATCACCGCGTTGACCAATACGCCAAGCGCTTCATCCAACGCCTCTACCGCGGCAACCGCGGCTTTGAAATTACCCGAGTGGCCAATCATGTCGGCATTGGCAAAATTGGCCACTATCACGGCGTAGTTATCGATATTTTCCACGACCGTAGAGGCGATGTCTGCCGCGCGCATTTGCGACGCATCGTCAAAATGCGCCATGGGCAGGGATGGGACGAGGATGCGTTCCTCTTGCGCATACGGCGCCTCCTCTCCCCCGTTGAAAAAATACGTCACGTGCGCGTATTTCTCGGTTTCGGCAATCCGAAGCTGGCGCAAACCCGCATCACTCACCACGCCGCCAAAAGGATGCGTGATCGGCAATGTCGGAAATAAAGCCGCGACACCGGATAATCCTTTCTCATATTCGGTCATGGTCGCGACAAAAAGATCAGATAGCTTCTGGCGCGCGAACTTGTCAAATCCGTCTTCTACAAAAGCGCGCGTAATCTCGCGCATGGAGTCCTCGCGAAAATTAAAAAATATGAGCGCGTCGCCCGCGCCAACAGTAACCGGTAACTGGTTACGGGTAACTACGACTGCGGGCGGAATAAATTCATCCGTCTCCCCTTGCTCATAACACGCCTGAAGATACGCAGGGATTGATGCGATTGCTACTCCCTTGCCCTGCGTCATCAGCTCATACGCTTGCCTGACGCGATCCCATTGAGCATCCCGATCCATGGCATAAAATCTTCCTACCACCGACGCAAACCGTGCCGCAGGAAAGTCCTGTGCCATGCGCTTTTCCAACCCCGCGATGAATGCAGCGCCGTCTTTAATCGGCGCGTCTTTGCCATCGGTAAACGCATGGATCAGTACCTCTCCCAACTCTTCGCGCTTGGCAAATTCCAACAGCGCCATCAGATGATCAACGTAACTATGCACAGACCCTGATGAAACCAATCCGGCGATGTGCAGCCGTCCGTTGCTCCGGCGTAGATGGCTGGACGCGTCCTTTAACGCGGGATTTTCAAAAAACGATCCGTCGGCGATGGCGTGGATGATCCGCGGCAGATGGTGGTACACCACGCGCCCGGCGCCCATCGTAAGATGTCCGACTTCGGAATTGCCCGGCCCCCCCCAGGGGAGCCCGACGGCAACGCCCGATGCTTGCAGTGCGGTAAATGGATACCAGTGCGCAAGCTCGTCCAGCACCGGCGTCCGCGCCATAGCAACCGGATTGCCTTCGTGCTCAAGAGACACCCCGAATCCGTCCAAAATCGTCAAAATAAAAGATTTTAACGGCTCCATATGTCATTCCCGACTTGATCGGGAATCCAGTTTAATGACTTATCCCCTGGATTCCCGCTTGCGCGGGAATGACAAGAATATAGTCATCGTTGAATTTCTAAATAATCTCTCCCTATCCTATCACGCGCCCCCCGCAGAAAAAACTTGACACGAGTGACGAGCGGCACAGAAAGCATCGCGGCGGTTGCCACGATCATAGCATCCGGAATTTCAAGACGATGCCGACGGCGGAGCTCCGCGGCTCGCTCGGCAATAATCATATCCACAGGAACGATGATGAAATTGTGAAAAAATGCTTTGATGATGGCGGTCTTTGCTTCGGTAAGAGAAGGTAAGGACAATACTTCCGCGTAAGTGATTGATGAGACAAAAGCGGACGGCCTTCGCGCTTCCACGCTGAAAGTGCAGTTGCCGCTTGTTGCTCGGCGTTGAGGCACGCGATGATGATATTGGTATCAATTACCATAACCGGCGGTTTTCGTCTGCCGCTTCATCCGCGCCCCCCATCCTTTACGGATCTGTTTTTGATACCGCAACGGATCAACCCGCATACCCCGAAGAACACCAATCGCATTTGTCCAGCTTTCAGAAAGATGATATTTGAGAGCTGTCCCAAGAGGTTTATGAGATTTTGTAAGGGTGTGAGAATCCATATAATGCCAGCGTATCATAGAGAAAAACGGGTTGTCAAATATCATTTGACATCGCCCGCACTGTTCTGCTATGATGACGGTGTTGTTTGTTGCTTATCATTGATCTAATCAAAGAACAGGGATATGCGTAGGTGCGAATACATCGGAACCATGCACAAGCCAATTTTCTCGCGCACGATATTTTATTTTGCGTTTTTCTCCTCCCGCATGACGGGATAATTTCGTTTTCCTCCAAAACGAGAGGGGTCGCTTGCCTCGCACGCGGCGCGTGCCGCTCCCGATCAATTGCACTTGTCGCGTTCTTTTCTTTTTTATCGTTATGAACATCCCCCTCATTGCCGCCGGCGCTGCAGCGATTTTTGCCGTGGGCATCGGCGCAGGATTTTTTATCCGCCAATTTGTCGCGGCCAATCGCGCATCCTCCATTGAGGCGCGCCTGAAAAAACTCCTAGAAGACGCCAGGGCAGAGGCAAAAGAAACTCTGCTTGATGCAAAAGAAAAAGCCGCCAAGGTCCTGGAAGACGCCAAAAATGAAGAACGAGACCGCCTGACTGCCATCAGGCGCCTGGAAGAGCGCCTGATTGAACGCGAAAACGCCATTGATCGGGGCAGAGAGGATCTGCGCAAAAAAGAGCACGAGGCCGAAGAGCGGATCGAACGGGTGAGAACGCTGAAAGCCGAATGGGAAGCGGCAGGGGCACGCGTTGAAAAGGAATTGGAGCGCACATCCGGCATGACCCGGGACGATGCGGTGCGGGAGATCATGGCGCGCATTGAAAAAGACCACAGCGAGGACATCATGATGCGGACAAAAAAAATGGAGCACGCGGGCGCCGAGGAAATGGAGCGAAAAGCGCATGATATTCTTGCCACCATCATCCAGCGGCTTGCCACCGCCACGACCTCGGAGGTCACAACCACCGCAGTTGCCATCCCGTCCGATGACCTCAAAGGCAAAATAATCGGCCGGGAAGGGCGCAATATCAAGGCATTGGAGCGGGCGGCCGGGGTTGAAATCATTGTGGACGAGACCCCGGGCGCCATCATTGTCTCGGGATTTGATCCGGTGCGCCGGCAAGTTGCGCGCGTCGCACTGGAAGCACTCCTGCAGGACGGCAGGATCCAGCCGGCGCGGATTGAAGAAGCGGTGGAAAAGGCGAAAAACGAAATTGAAAAGCAGATCAAACAAGTCGCGGAACAAGCGGCGTACGAGGTCGGCGTCTTTGACCTTGACCCGCGCCTCCTGACACTTCTGGGCCGCCTGCGCTTCCGCACCAGTTACGGACAGAACGTGCTCCAGCATTCTCTGGAGATGGCGCATCTGGCGGCCATGCTTGCCGAGGAACTCGGGGCTGACATTGCCATCGCAAAAAAAGGCGCGCTCCTCCATGATATCGGCAAAGCAGTGGATCACGAGGTCGCCGGCACGCACGTGGAAATCGGCCGGCGCATTCTGCAGAAATTCAACGTGGACAAGCGCGTGATCCAGGCCATGCAGTCGCACCACGAAGAATATCCGTATGAGACCATTGAATCCATCATCGTGCAGACCGTAGACGCGGTATCCGCCTCCCGGCCCGGCGCCCGGCGCGATTCAGTGGAGAACTATCTCAAGCGACTGGAGGATCTGGAAAAAATCGCGACTTCTTTTGACGGCGTAGAGAAAGCATATGCCATCTCCGCCGGACGGGAAATCCGTATCTTCGTCACCCCGGAAAAAATAAGCGACATGGAAGCGCGCGCTATGGCACGCGCAATCGCGCTCCGCGTGGAGAGCGATCTTAAATACCCGGGCGAGATTAAAATCACGGTGATTCGCGAGTCGCGAGTGATAGAATTCGCCCGGTGATCTCATTCTCAACAAAACAAAAACCCCGCGCGGCATGCGCCGCGCGGGGTTTTTGTTTTGGCACTGACAGTAATCAATGCGGCACTACTTCGTGGATGATCGGCACTGAACTTACAATGATGGTTACGCTCTGGCTTTGGCTCGCGCCACTGCATGTCAAGGTATATCTCGTATCCGTGGGGGGCTGTACGGATTTCGTGCCACTGGTATCCACGGATCCGATGCTTTGGCCCGACTGGTCCGCGGTAATCGCACACGATGCAAAACCAGTCGTATTCCAGGAAAGTACAGAGGACTGCCCCGGATTGATGCGTGTTGGGTTTGCCCTGAACTCAAGGATGCCCGGGGTAATGTTGACGGTGCCGCAACTGCGGGACGCGGTCTCGTTGCCGGAGGTTACAATCACTGATCCTGATTTAGTACCGATTGTCTGATACGCCACAGAAACCGGATTGGCGGTTGTGCCTTCCAATGGCGCATCGCCCGACCAGGAGAAACTATTGGCGCTATTGCCCCCGCTCACCTGCGCCGACCAATCCACCAGTTCTCCGGCGCGCGCCTCGGGTACCGACGCTTTGCATGAATTAATATGCAAGGGGCCCGCAGGCGGGTTCACGGGACCGACCGTCATTACGGTCGCAGAGCAATTGTTGATTTCATCCGATTCAGTCACGGTATTGTCAGAGTCAGCGCAGACAATAATCCGATGCGTGCCTTCCGGAACAGTACGCCACTCGCCCGATGTCACTGGCGCATCGGCGCCAGCCGCAAGTTCAGCCACGCTTGCCGGCAGCGGCAACGTGATATCGCTAAACGGCAACGCCGCAAGTTCTGGCCTCGCAGAGGTGCGCGCCACGCCGGAACTCACCGGAATCTTAGCGTCAATAGTCCCGTTGTTGCCAATATCAATCAAGAAAGCCGTGGTGAAAGAATGCGTGACCGCGCCTACGCCCTGATTTTTTATGCGTCCGGAAAACGTGATTGTCCTGCCTGCTTTTAACTCCCCGCTTGCGAGTGCAGGCGCCTGGCTTACGACCAAGTCCGGAAGATTACTCCCGGACTGTCCCCCGCCAGAGCCGCCGGTGCAGGCGCCGCCGGGCACTGCGCATACATTAGCGCCTGCTCCGGGCGCTACGGTGCATACATTGGCTACGCAATCAACGTGCGTCAGATCCGTCAATGAATCAACAACCTTAACAGAAACCTGCGCCACGCCGGACTGCCCGAGCTTTGCATCCGTGATGCGCAACACCGGATAAACATACGTTCCGGCAGGATCGTTAAAGGTTTTATCCAAACTATTGCGGTTGCAAATCGTCGGAGACGCCGGATTATTCACGGTATTCTGGACTGCAAACTGCGATGCAAAATCAAGATTCCAGTCGCACTTGCCGCCCTGGGCCACGCCCCGCGCCGCATCGGCCCATCCGTCCGGATCGAAACTTGCCACCGTATCTCCGGTCACATCTTTATCTGCCGAAAGCCATACTTTCACCGGAGCGCCTTTGAGCACCGTGATGCTTGCGCCATACGTAACGCCGTCCAAACTGATACCCGCCTCGGCCACCGGCGAGCGATTATCCGGCAATACCGTGATGATTTGCGATGAACAGTTATTTTCCGTAAAGAACTCGTTGCTGACCGCAGGATTTGGCTGATCCGCGCAGAGCGTAATTTTATGCGTGCCTGCCGGAAGATTGCTCCACACGCCGGAAACCACGGACCTTTCAGCGCCTACGGCAAGGCCAGCAATCACCGGATCCGGCGCAATCGTCAAATCATTTGATCCGTCATTGCCAAGGTCAATTTTGAAACTCGCATGAAATGTCGCGGGCGTTGCGGCATCTCCCTGATTTTTTATTTTCCCGGTGAAAGCAACGTTCCCTTTTTCCACCAATGGCGCGCTGGTGCTCGGCAGAGGCCCCTCGGACACCACCAGGTCGGGCGCGGTCACGCGCACGCTGATTGACGCGATGCCGGACTGAATGTTTTTATTATCCGCAATTTTCAATAGCTGATAATCAATCACGCCAGGCCGGTCATTGAAAATGAATGTCTGGGCCGCCAAAGTGCACGCGGCTGGAGACGCTGGATGCAGAATCACATCGGGGAACGCGACGCTCGTCCCCTGCAAAAGAGTATTATTCCAATCGCACTGGCCGGAGGTGGAGACGCCGTTGACCGGGTTGGTCCATCCGTCCGGATCAGAACTGCCAAGCGCGGAGAAAATAATGGACGTGGTAGCCCCGCGCGTCACGATAATGTCGCTGTGGAACGTGGCGCCGTTATCCGTGCTCGCCGATGCCAACGCGACCGGAGCCGCGGACGGCAGGACCTGCACGCTGATCAGTGCCTTGTTGGAACGAGCGCCCGTATTGTCAAAAATGCGCAACGCCTCATACGCATATGTCCCGGACGCATCCGTAAATACGCGCGTAAATGACGTTGCCTGCTCATTCACAATTCTGGTGTCACAATCCTCGGTCGGGTCCATCGGGTCATTGATCACCCACTCATAGGTCGGTATGCCGGTCGGAAACACGCCCCGATCCAGATCGCGATTCCATTTACACGAGCCGCCTTTTGACACGCCGCCGTTTTTGCTCGTCCATCCGTCCGGATCAGAACTTACGGTATCAATAGACCCCACGCGCCGCTGGGCTGATACCCACAGTTGGGTGTCTTCGCCTTGCTTGATTGATACGGTGTCGCGATATATGCGGTTCGCGCTCGGATCACTGGACACACCCGCAATGGCAATCGGCGCGCCGGGTGCTACCACATCAATAGTCACGAGCGCCGGCGCCGACACTGCCCCGCGATTATCCGTCATGCGCAAAACCGCATAGGTGAAACTGCCGGTCTCGGCAAAATTATGTACAAATGAAGTAACACAGTCCACGGCAGAAGCGGGATTTCTGTTGGTGCCGGAAACATCTTCAAAAGAAACCTGTGCCGCGCGATCCAGATCCGCATTCCACGCGCACTGGCCCGTTGCGGTCAGATTCTGCGGATGAGACATGCCGTTTAGCGCATTTGCCCAGCCGTCCGGATCGGAGCTCGTCTCATCCGGGGCGTTCGCGGTGCCGGTGACTGCGCCGAAAAAGATCACCGTGGGAACATTTTGCGTGACCACAATGGATTTGGCATACGCCCGATTCGCATTTTGATTTGCGGAAATGCCGGCAATGGCGATGGGCGCCCGATTCGCGGCATCAATCGTCACATCCGCTTTGGCCTGCGCTGGCGCCGCGTTCCCCCGCTCAACAATCACTTTCGGTCTTGCCGCGCCGGCCGTGGCATACGCGTGATCAATTGCTTTTGATGTTGCCGAGAATCCCGCGCACGAGGAACCGAACTCATTTTCCTGGCATTGGCCCGCGGCAACGCCATGCGGCAGGACGCCGCATCTGCCCTCGGCGGTTTCCACGCGCGTCGTGTTGTCTACATCCTTATCGCTCCCGCAATCCCACCAAAAAGAATAATTCATGGTGCCCAGCGCATCGCCTGATACCACTGCGGTGAGACGCGTGGTTTGCGGCACTACGACTGATGTCGGAAATGCGGAGAGATTCACGGATAGATTCTGGTCCGTCACGGTCACGGCACAAGAACCTGATTGCGAGCCGGAAGTGATATTCACAATCTTACTGCCGATTGTGCTAAACGTCGTGGCGAATGTCTGATTGCCAACCGTTGATCCGGTGCGTGGCATTGCATCAATCTCTCGGACAAGCCAATCGTATGAGCCAATGCCGCCGGATGCTTTCATCGGGAATGTCTGCTCCCCGGTGCGCACGGTCTGGACCGCCGGATCGCAGATCAACGCATCGCGCGAGATCACTGCAATCGCGGCAGTGGCGACAATAACGTTATTAAATGGGTCTTTGTAGCTGGCGCTCACCGTTACATTGCCGGTCGCTGATTTGCTGGTTACCAATCCCGCGCTTGACACCGTCGCTTTATTTTGGTCGCTCAACGGCACAGACCATGACGCATTGATGGTCACATCTGCTTCGGGCAGGGGCCCGCCCGGACCGTCCGGATCATATTTGGCGGCAAGCTGGGCAATCTCGCCATCCGCGTGGAGTTGAGTCGCGGCAGGAGTAATCACGAGTGTCGGCTGAAATACTTTCAGAGAATTATCACACAAACGGCTTGCCGTATCGTTATTTTTATCCGTAACACTCACTGACCCGAATTTGTCTCCGGCACTTGTGTACTGCATGGAGACCGAAGCGCACTTATCCGGGTTCAAGTCGCATGACACATTTTTTGTCCATATAAATCCGTACGGAGCAACTCCCTGCGCTGGCACCGCTGTCCAGGTCACGGGCTGATTGATCACAGCCGACGTCGGGGACACCGAGCAGGTTACCGAGACCTTGGGCGTACCAACGGTAATCGGAATCCGCGCCTCTTTGCGCGCGCCGCCCCGCTCAATAATCACTTTTGCAAAATACACGCCCTCCGTAGCATAGATGTGCGCCGCAGGCGTGGTCACGCTCGTCTGGAATGTGCTGTTTACCTTAAAACCAATCGTCGTATCATTTGGATTACCGCACGCCGCAGTCGCATCCGCCGGATTGTCCGTGATGTTACTGCAATCCCACCAAAAACTGTAATTGAGCGCATCAACGGCAGATCCCGTGTAGTTACTCGCGTCTCCCTTGAGCTGGATTTGCAGGGGCGCGGCACCTCTATCAGAAGGCACAGCGCTCAATGTCGCATCAATACGGCCGGTTACCGCAAGGGTAAACACCGCGTTTTGCGCGCCGGCGCTCACCGTCACCGGATACTCACCCACCGGCATCTCGCGTGCCACGCTCACGGATAGATCGCTCCCGCATGATCCTGCTTGCAAGGGCGTGCAGGATGTAGGATTAAACGTGATTGCAGGCACCGGCATGGATGCGGAGATATTGCCTACCCGACTGCTCAAGGGCACGGCGGTCGCATTGCCACCGGTATTGGTGATGGTCGCGCGGTTGGCGCTCGTAATGCTCGTGCCTTGCACCATCTCAATCCGGCTCCGATCAAGTAGCAAAGTATAATTGAACGGAGGATTTACCGTAATATCTATATGACTTTCAGCAACCGCCGCTTTGCGCACTGCCACTACTTTGGCCCGATACGTTCCTTGTTGGGTATAGATCAAATCCGTGGTGCGCACCGACAAATCACGCACGTTGGATGCGACAAAGTCCGGCGCGCCGCAGGCGCTCACCGCACTCAATACCGCAACATCTATGCCTGCAGTATCGCATTTTTTCCAAAATGTATACGTGAGGGAGTCGCCCGGATCTCCGGTATAATCCACTGCCGGCGCATCGGCTTTGAGCTGAATCACATAGGGCGCCGGGCCTACGGCAGACGGCGAGGCGGAAAGCGAGACGCTCATCTCGGATCTGACAATTAAATTAAAAGTCGCGGTGACTACGGGCGTTCCGGCCACTGAACCGGTTACGACAACCGGGTACGTTCCGGCAGGAGTCGCGTCAATCCCCCGCGTTGTCGCCATGGTCAACGTACTCGTGCAGGGCAAAGACCCGGGTATACAAGAGGACGGACTAAACGTCGCAGTAGCGCCTTGGGGAAGGCCGGACGCAGAAAATGCAACTGACAAGCCGCTCCCTTTTAGCTTAACGACTGTAATGATATTCGTGTTTCCCGCCGTGGCTCCTTGTACCACCACAATGTCTCTGCTTGCCGTAAGCGAATACTCGCCGTTCATGGTTACTGTTACCGGCGCGCTTACCGCGGGTGCCCATAGCGTACTGCCTGAACACGAAACCGAATACGTGGTATCGCTCGTAGGATTCACGGTCTTGGCGCCGCTTGAGGCATTGCCGGTGTCAAAGCCGGTGCCGGTGCAGGACGATGCGTGAGTGGATGACCACGTCAGTACTACCGGATCTCCGGCATTGATCCTTGTTTTGTCTGCGGAAAGAGTGACAGTGGGTTGGTAGTGAACCACGATACTTGCTTGTCCATCATTGGATACTATGCCCCGGTTGTCAGTAATCTGTAAAATATTATAGGTGAGCGCCCGGGAAATCTGCGCGTCGTTTTGCGCCAGATCATTGAACGTGTACGGGCTGGAAGCCGGATTGGAACGCGATGCTTCGCACGCCGTGGCAGATGCGGGACTGGTGATAGGAGCATCAGGATAGGTCGGAGGCGAAGACTGCCTCAATTCCACGTTCCAGTCGCAATGGCCGCCGCTGGAGACGCCCTCCGTACTTGTCCACCCATCCGGATCAATGGAAATCTGCCCTGAAGCCGGGCTTGCTTTCGTACCGATGAATGCGGAAAAGTACAAAGGCGTGGGAATGCCGAACTTTACATCAACGGAAGAAGTGTAACTGCGAGATGAACCAGTATCTTTGCTCATACCTGCCACGGCAACTGGCGCGCCGTTCGGCGGCAGAGAAATGACGACCGGACCACAGGATGCAATTTTCGTTAATCCGGAAATCGTATCGGTCACCGTTACGCTTCCGATTTTACTCCCTGCGGTTGTATAAGACGCCACTGCCGACAATCCTGTTTTACCCGCAAGCGGAACATCCCCGCTCCATACATAGGTATAGGTGCCGGAGCCGCCAGACGCAGTCGCGACCCATGTCGTGTTTTGTTCGGTAATCGCGGACGCGGGCGCCACCGCGCACGAGGCGGTCGGCGCGGGAAATGTCGCGGTCACGCCCGTATGACTCTCCGCACTCCTTGCCCCGCCGCGCTCCACAATAACTTTGGGAGTAAAACTGCCTACGTTATATGCTGGATTTACCGCGGTGCTCAAAAACTCTTGTCCCTGCAGAGGCACGCCGTCGCATTTGGCGCCTATCGCGTTGGTCGTGCACACTCTATCCCCCGATGGATCACTCGGCAGTTGCCCGCAGGCGCTCTTCACTACCCCAAGGTCAGAACTCGTATTTGTACAATCCCACCACAGGGAAAAGTTGCCCGTGTCGCTTGGCACTCCGGTATATTGCGTAATAGTTGCGGTCAGTATCGGACTAAACGGCGCGCCTCCGGATATCGGACTTGCGGCCAGCGATACGACGAGCTGGGGCAGAATAATCACATGCAGAGTCGCTGGCACAGACACCCCATTTTTATCATCCGTTACGGTAAGTATCTGATAGGTGTGATCTCCAAGCACCGATTGGCTCTCGGACGGGAGAGGAAAAGTGATGGACGAGATAACGGTATCGCAATCAGAAAGGGCTGATACTCCCGAGATGATTCTCTCAAATGAAATCGGCGGATCCTGATTAAAATCGCTGTTCCACTGGCATGATTTGATGGTACCATCCGCATCCGCGCTTCCTGCGGCGGAAAGATATACTTTCGCCGGCACGCCCTGCGTGACCGTAATCGTATTGCTGTATGTCCGGGTGGATGCGGTGTCCAAACTCGCGCCCGCGACTGCGCTCGGAACCTGATTTGCCGGTGATACGGTAGCGCTTTGCGAGCAATCCGGCGTTCCGTCGCCGGAGCAAGTAAGAGTATATTGCGTAGTTGTTTGCGGATTAACTGTCTTGGTACTGTTCACCGCTACACTGCCGATGCTCTGATTAATATTGCACGTTCGCGCATTTGATACATTCCACGACAGCGTGGACGGATCCCCGGGTTTTACGGTTGTAGTCGGACTCGCCGCAAAAGACGTGCAGACCGGTGGCGCGATTGTCATGGTCACGGTCTGGGTTGCGGATGTTGGAAATAGGCCGGTATCCGTGGACGCGCAATTCAAAACATATATCTTGGGGCTGGTGCGCAGATTTGAAATGACCGCAGAGCCGCTCGTCCTCGCGACAATCGCAGTATTAAAATCAGCATCCGGACTGGAACAGCTCGCGGCGCCGGTGGATGTCCAACTCAACGTAAACTGCTGATCTTGATTAATGGGATTGGGGGTCGCAATAAACGAGGTGATAATCGGCGCCGGCACCGCAGTGATGGTCACATCCGCGACGCTTGATTTTGCGCCCTGCTTATCAGTCAACCGGTACACATGATACATGCCGCCCGCGTCATTGAACGTATGCGTTGCCGAAGCAACGCAATCTTTTGTCGCAAGAAGAGAATCAAAAGGAAAGCCGTCTCCTATTGTCGTGGTCTTATCAATCTGTGTATCAAACCTGCTTGGTACGCTTGGATCAAAACTCAAATCACTGTTCCATTCGCAAATGCCGCCGTTCAGAATGCCTTTTGCCTGATCCGTATCAGCATCAGCGCTTATAGCAGTAGTACTCGGAAATTTCCCGGTGTAAGGCGCAAAAGAAACCGTTACCGGGATGCCTCTTGGCACGCGGATAGCAGTGCTGTAGGTGCGCGGAGACGCGTTCTCAATGCTCACGCCCGCCACCGCAGTCGGCGCCTGATCATTAAGCGTTACCGTGGCACTCGCCACCGCAGGCGGCAGAACATCTCCGGTGCAGGTCAAGGTGTAGGTCGTATCACTCGTCGGGGAAACGCTCTTTGTCCCGCCGGTATCGCACGACGCGCCCGTACTGCATACCGATCCCACGCCTTTATCAATCGTACAGGAATTTGAATTGCCCGAACTCCAGTTTAATGTTGCGCTCGCGCCAAGATCAATTGCCGAAGGACTGGCAGTGAGCCGCGCGGTGGGCACGCA
>OBEQ012772930.1_pt1 | contig 18135 bp, 23 predicted proteins | sample 1670901 | NCBI WGS metagenome assembly OBEQ01 (sample SAMEA104232315, study PRJEB22302) | groundwater metagenome | biome: forest; feature: aquifer; material: groundwater | place: USA | collected 2011-08-07 | depth 5.4 m
TCCGGCTTCTCTCGCAGAATGGCGCACGTTGGCAGATACAGCGCCGAGTGTCCGACCTCCTCTGGTCCGCCGTGGCGGTACCAAACCGTTTCGTTGTTGAGCATGTCGTAGACGTCATGCGTGTTGCTCAGCCGTTTCATGATCGAGCCTCCTTGATGATGGCTTTCGCCAGAATGCGCGTCGGATCAACAACCGACGCATCGTGAATGGTCGTCTCTGTCAGCACAAGAGGGATCTCCGTGCACCCAAGAATGATGACTTGCGCTCCTGCCATGCAGAGCTCTTGTGCGGCAGCTTTAAGCAACCGTCGCCCCTTGTTCGGGTGCGATGCTTTCACGCAGTAAATCCCCTCATGAGAGAGCCTCATGGTCGCCCCAGAGCTCGCAACGATTGTGTGTCCGAGCGCCATAAGCGGCGTGGCGAACAGACCCAATCGCATTGTTGCCTCGGTGCCAAGAATACCAATGCGCGCAAGAGGGAAGTCAGCATGAACCAACCGACACGTCTCATCGATCATGTTGAGAAGCGGTAGGGGTGAAGCAGAACGAATAGAGTTGAAGCGAGCATGCGCCGTAATACAGGCGATGGCCGCAAACACCACGTCAGCCCGACGTAACTCATACAATTGTTGAACAATTGCTGGCACGAAATCCTCTCCATTATAGAGAAGCGCGCGAGTCCGATCCGGGACAGAGGCAGGGTCGCTCAAAATGGTCATGGGAATGTGTCCCTGATCCGTTTGAGCCTGCGACTCTTCGTAGACTTTTTTGGAAAGATCAAATCCAGCCATGGGGCCGAGGCCGCCAATGATGCCAGCACGTTTCATGTCGTCTCCTGTTGTGGCGCGTTGAAACAGACGTTCGGGCCTGTCATCAAACGTCATTTTGGCTGCAACTTCATCTGTTCGGCCATAATCGTTTCAAACTTTTTCGGCTTAACACCAGTTAAACCTCAAAAGTTATTCAACGATTCTGCCTCGAACATCTGAAGTTTCGCTTCAAAAGCACGTTTGGCGGCAGGCCCGTGTTTCCACACGCCGCGTTTAGAGACGAAAATCCGCCGTGAGCCTAGAGCTCAACGGCGGACATTCAACGAAAAATTGTTGAATTATTTGGTTAAACCATCATGTTTATATGGCGAACCGCCGTGAGCGTTTTTATTGCGTACTTCCAAGGACGCACAGCAAAAATGCTGAGCGGACGATGAATAGACACATAACGCTTGGCGGAATAACCTTTCATACTGACTCAACTGTATCAAGAAAAATGGCGGTTGTCAACAAAAACAACGTCCCCACAAAGTCATCGTGGGGCGTTTCTTTTTTTTGTTGACGCGTGAGTGCTATACTAAACGCATATGAAGAAATTTTTGATGATGAGCGCGATCGCTTTTGCCGCGCTTTTGAGCGGCTCGTTTGTATTTGCCGCAGGGGGCGGTGGCGGAGGTGGTGGAGGAAGTTCAGCCTCGAATTGCACAACAGATACTTGGACGTGCGACGATTGGTCCACCTGTACGATTGGCGGCACACAAACACGCAGTTGTCGTCTGACAAACGATTGCGCGTTCGCTTCGACCGCTTCTCCTGACACAACACAAAGCTGTACACCAGCGTGCACTGCCGACACGTGGACGTGTAGTGACTGGGGAACGTGTAACTCAGCAGGAAAACAGAAACGAACGTGTTCGCTCTCGCAGGATTGTCCTCTCACCAATGATGCCTCCCCCATCATAGAGCAATCCTGTCAGCCTTCATGCACCAAAGATACCTATAGCTGTTCGGATTGGTCTGTCTGTTCACTCGACAAAACTCAATCGCGCAGTTGTGCATTGACCTTTGATTGTTCTGTTGCAGAAACAGCGGCGCCGAGCGCGTCTCAATCTTGCACGCCAGACTGTACGGCCGATACGTGGAGCTGTTCTGATTGGGGAGCGTGTAATAGCCAAGGCACTGAATCACGCACGTGCAAACTTTCAAACGATTGTTCGCTTACAAACGACGCAAAGCCTGCCGAGGCACAGGAGTGTTCGCATTTGCAGTGCGGTAGTAAATCCACAACACGTGATCGTGTGTTGTGTCGCTTGAATTTAGCACCAGCAGGACTTGCGCGTGAATCGCAAATTGAGTATTTGCCAGAGGTGTGTCGCACACGTGAGGGTGATGAGCGCGACGAGTGCATCAAGTACTACAAAAATTTTAAAGGGTGTTGGGTGAAGACAGGGGAGGAGCGATTTGATTGCGCGAGAGAGCAATTGGAGTTGAAAGATGAGATTCCGGCGATGCGAGCCGCGTGCGAGGCGAAAGGCGGTGATCAAGCGGCGGATTGTTCCAAAGAGTTGCGCGAGCATGTCTACTGGCTCATTCTATTCCGCATGTACAATTTAGAGCAGCGTGCCGAGGATATGGCGACTTCAAAAGGAATTGATTTGAGTCTTGTAGCAGATTTGGATGTCGCGGTGATTGATGCAAAAGTTGCATTTTTGAATGCGGACTCACACGAAGCGCGACGTGCGGTGATTTTGGGATTGCGTGACACGTGGACTGCGTTCATGAAAAAAATAAACGAGTAGTATGACAAAAAAGATTTTTATTCTGCTTGGAGTGAGCGCAATCATCATCGCGGTGGTGCTTGTGGTGCGTTCTCAAAAACAGGAAGCCGTTGTGACAGAAACTCCTGCGACGCAGACGGAAGCAGTGTCGTCACAACAGCAAGCGGCGTCGACGGACGTAAGCGGTGATGACCTTGATGCGGCTCTCACCGAGCTTGATCAGATTGATCTGTGAAGTCACGCCTTTTCTGGCTTGTTCTTTTTGTCTTCGTGTTCGGTACGCTCTTCTTTTTGTTCACTCAAGATCCAGAAATAAAAAATTTCACCAGCGATGATGGAAAACTTTCTCTCTCGGCGCTGGCCAGTTCATCTGCATGGGTCGATATCCGCACCGATGGCAACGCGTACCTGTTGCAAAGCGTGACGGTTTTGTCTGCTCCGGCGACGCTTCGTCTTATCACGGACGATCTCACACAGCGCCTGGCCTTTTTTGATACAACGTTTGGCATGTGGCGAATTGCAGACACGGAAGTTGATAAAAAAAATCATGCCCTAGTGACGTATACGACACAGCTCAACGGGCGTTGGCGAGTCTTAAGTGTTCCAGATATTGCTCGGCCGAATTTCGATGCAGAAATTTCCACGCTTCTTTCCGCTGTGCCTCATGGAGCGGTTGGTTATACACTTGAGATCGGTTCAGCAGACGCTTCTGCGGATGCATTTATTTTGGAAGGGCTCACAAGGACGGGCGGATGTGCTGGACACTTTCTTTATACAGGACAGACAATCATTACGAGCCAGCAGATTTCCTTTAGTGATGATCGATCTTATCAATTAGTGACGGTGTGGCAGATGGGACAAGGGTGTATGGGCCACGAAGTGATCGAGAGCTCTTCTGTGGATAAGTAATTTGTGTTACAATTTGCTCACTTTTTAATTGTGAATTAACTCCCTGGAGGAGTATGGAAACCAAAATACAAACGACGACCGCACCAGCCAAGAAAAAGAAAGCTCTTGTGAAAAAACCCATGGTCATGAAGATGGCCGCGCCTATGGCTTCGCACGGCGTGTGCAAAACATGTAACCTGTTGCCCGTCGGCAGTGTTGAGCTCACAAGCCTTTTGCTCGTACTTGTCTTTTCGCTCGTCTCCGTGCTCTTCACCGCTGTCTTTGCCATGAACGCGCAACATCAAAAAATTTCTCAATTAGAAGAACTTGTTTCATCTTCGTCTTAATCCTATGTACAGTTTTGGTAAGCAGACTTTTATCGCTCTTACACTGATCGCTCTTTTAGGAGCGGGTTGTACACCGACGTCGAAGTCGGGAACCACAACGACACCGGCCGCACCTACCAATGATGCCGCTACCGCGCAACCAGATGTTCAAGCTAAACAAGAAGACACGACTATGAGTGGATTTCCTGGCGTGTTACCAACCGAAGAAATGACAGGAAAGGTCATACACATCTCAACACCAAAAGGGGATATTGTTTTTGAGCTGTACGGCGACACGGCGCCAAAAGCGGTTTCGAATTTTATTGCGCTCACCAAAAAAGGATTTTACAACGGGCTCACGTTTCATCGCCGCGAAGAGGGATTTGTGATTCAAGGCGGAGATCCAGCCGGGAATGGTACAGGTGGTCCTGGATACACGTTTGAAGATGAGCTCACCGACAGTCACAACTATGATCGAGGGATTGTAGCGATGGCGAATCGCGGGCCAGATACGAACGGGAGTCAATTCTTTATTCTGCTCGCGGATTATCCTTTGCCAAAGCAGTACACGATTTTTGGCAAGGTTCTATCCGGACTCGATGTTGTTGATAAGATTGCCGTGGGAGATGTGATGACGACCGTGAGCGTGGAGGATGCACCTGTTGTGACTCAATAAGCGTGATGAAAAAAGAACACTGCCCCATGTGAACCATGAGGCAGTTTTTGTTCTGGGTGAGCGTCGATCCTAGTGGATCTGGCAGTTGTCGAATTTCACGATTTTCATCATCGTGACGTCGGTCTGCACGTTGCAGGTGAGTCGCTGGCCAGGGGGCAGAACGCCGGCGGGACAGTGGGTCATGTCCCAGCCGAACTGCGGCGCGGTCGTCGGAACCGCGGGTTGATCCTGGCAGTAGAGCGCGATCTGATCGGTACTGCAACCGATCACGTCGCCTGTGCTGAACACTCCGACCTGCAGCGGCGTGTTGGCACAGCGGTCGAGCCGATCGAGGATGCCGTCCATGTCGCTGTCGAGCGATGGCCAAATCTCATGGAGCGTCTTGCCTTGCGACGTGACCGTCGCTTGCAAGCTTGCGAGATCGGTATTTGCCGCATTGAGCTCGGTGCGCAACGCTGCGTTCTGCGCTTCGACCGTCGCGAGGTGTGACGAGAGAACTTCAGTGCCGAACTCGTGGTGGTAGACAGTGAGCACGAGTGGCAGAAGAGTCACCACGCCGATGGCAGTCACGATGAGGCGAAGTCGCAAGCCGTTTTTGCGGTCGATTTCGGTGTGGTCGATCGCCACGCGGACGATGTTTCTCGCCATTTGGCGTTCGTGGTCAAGCAGGGCTTCGTGAGCCATGTCTTTGGCTTCCTGCAGGGCCACGTTGGTGGGGTCGGCATGGAGCGCGGTAGCCGCAGCTTCCATGGCGTCGAAAAGGGGCTTGCGTTCGAGGGAAACAGGCACGGGAACTCCGGGGTTGTTGGGTAGACACGGCACAATAAAGTATCAAAAAAAGGCAGCTTTGTCAAGCAATGAACACATGGATTGTTCAAACGAGTTGTTTTTGATGAAAAATAGCTCAAAGCCAGTCCCGTCTTCTTCCATAATAGAAACCCATCGGTTCGGCTTCTTTTATGGAGTGAGATCATGCACGACCGTGAGAAAAGAGCACGCGTGTTTACGGACCCTCTCCTTTGTGTGGATAATCAATTCGTTTGAGCAAAGCATGTATTCATCGATCAAGCACTCAATGCATTTACAGCAAACCTCATCTGCTACCATGACCTCTCGTTGTCAACTCATTAACAGGTTACCGGTCCCTCATGTGTGTTTCTTGAAACGCTGTATTGATTGATCTTGGTTGCTAGAAACGAAATAGGATGAGCGACCTGACGCATAAACGCCCCTCGAGTTGCAAACATGCTATAATAAATAAGCATGCCAAAGCGCATCACGGAAAAAACGTTCTATCAATTTTTGAAATGCCCCTCGTGGGTCTATTTTGATGCTCACGAAGCTGAACATGTACATGATGCCTTGCTCTCACAGCTTATGGACGATGGGCTGTTGCCCGAAGTCCAGCGTGAGCTGTTGCAGGACAAAGGTTTTGTTGAAGTTGAGCATGAAGATCAAGAAGAAGCTTATGCACGGACGCTCGAGCTCATGAAATCGGGCGAGCAGACAATTTTGCGTGGCGTGCTCATTCATGGACATTGGGTTGGACATCCAGATATTTTGGAGCGGGTAGAAGGGAAGTCGCATTTAGGAAATTATTACTACATTGCCTGCGACATTAAACGCGATCGACAACTGAAAGACGTGTACAAGTTTCAAGGGTGTTTTTATGCGGAGATTTTGGGCTTTATCATTGGCACGAAACCGACACGCGGCTATGTCATGAATCCAGACGGAGCGACCGTTGGCTATGAAATTGAGTCGTTCGAGCACGAATTTCATCTTACCCTTGAAGAAATTGAACGCATCATGTCCGGACAGCGACCTCCACATTTTTTGACAACGGGCTGTCGTCAATCGCCATGGTTTGAGACGTGCAAGGGCGAGTCGGTCGTCTGTGACGACTTGTCGCTCATCAATCGCATTTGGCGATCTGAAGTGCAAGAATTGAAAGAAGCAGGAATCACAACTATTCGTGCGCTTGCGGCAAGCGATCCAGATTTGCTCACGGCAAAAGTGGCGTCCATGACGCGCGATCGGCTTCATCATGTGCGCATGCAAGCCGTTTCGCTTGCAGAACATCGTACGATCGTCATGCGTTCGGTTGATTTTCCACCTGCGCAGGAAGAACTTTATTTTGACATTGAGAGCGATCCGTTGCGCGATCTTGATTTTCTTTTTGGTGTTGTGCATGTGCTTGGCAAAGAAGAAACATTCTATTCGTTTGTCGCAGACAAGCCATCAAAAGAAGAAGAAGCATGGTGGGCATTTTGTAAATTTCTCGAAGGGCATCCAACGGCGGCGATCTATCATTTTGGTTGGTACGAAGTGGAGGTCGTACGACGTCTTGCAGCGAAATACGGAAACATAGTGCAAATGGATCGGGTGGTGAGCGAACAGATGCACGATTTGCTTTCGCTCATTCGCGATGACATTATTTTTCCACTTTACTTTTATTCGCTTAAGGACTTGGCGAAACTCATGGGCTTCAAGTGGCGAGAGGCAGAAGTTACGGGGGTGAACGCAGTGCAGTGGTACGAGGAGTATTTGGCAAGCCACAAAAAGGCTGTTCTGCAAAAAATTATTGATTACAACGAAGACGATTGCCGCGCCACGCTTGTTGTCAAACGTTGGTGTGCGCAGCATGCAACGGAATAATCGCTCAAGACACTCGGCAATGGGCAGCTCGCCGACACCCTTTTCGTGCTCGTAAAGAGAAACGAACTCCGCGCGAAAAAGGGACTCGTCGGCTCGCCAAGCCCATTGCCTCGTATGAAACGCATTCTAAAATTCACATCTGGTCTTCTTATCCTCCTCGCGATTGCGGTGTTCACACAGCGATCGCGGATTATGGATTTGGTTGTTGAGTGGCAAAAGCCAACCGTTGAAGCGGTGCCTTTTCAAGAAACCGTGACGGCTCCGAGCGAGCAACGGGCGCAAGTTAAGCAAGAGACGACACAAGCGCCTGCAGAGAAGACCCCAGAACCCGCAAGCGCTCCAACTTCGAGCTTGCCTTCGGAATACAACCTTGCGATTCCGTTTACCTCCCAAGCGCCGCTCGGAGTTTGGGATGCCGTGCACGAGCAAACGTGTGAGGAAGCGTCGGTGTTCATGGTCGCACAGTATTTTCAGCAAAAACCTGCTGGACTGATTTCGGCAAATGGCGCAGAGGAAGAACTCCAGCGCATTATTAAATTCGAAGATGCGTTGTTTGGCTACAACGAAGACACCACGGCTTCCGAGACCGCCCTTGTGATAGAAAACTACGAAAATCTTTCCACCGAGCTCGTGATGAATCCCACGAAGGATCAAATTGAGCAGGCACTTGTTGCAGGATTTCCTGTGATCGTCCCGGCCGCAGGACAACAACTCGGCAATCCCTATTTCAAGACACCCGGGCCGCTCTATCACATGCTCGTTGTGAAGGGGTATACTGCAGAGGGGTTTATCACCAATGATCCTGGCACGCGTCACGGCGCTGACTACGTGTATCCATTCGAGACGCTGCTTGCCGCCAACCACGATTGGAATGGCGGGGATGTCACGCTCGGCGATCGAGTCATGATTATTGTGAAACCCTAATATGCAAATTATTCTTGGCTGTGCTATTGGTGGGATCGTCGGATTTCTTCTCGCTCTTCCTGCGATCGTGAGCGAGTCCATGCGGCGCGTTAAAAATTTGCCGCTGCTTATTGACGTGAAAGAAATTTTTGGAAAAAAACTCACGCACGAGGAATTGTTCGCCGTTTCACTTTTGTTGCACCTTATTCTTTCAACACTTATGGGAGGCATCTACACGCTGTTTGCCCCACGTTCTCTTTTAATTTTTTCGCTCTTTGCGTGGGTTGCCATTGGCGCGCTGATTTTTCCCGCGTTGCATTTAGGATTTTTTGGCCGACACGAAGGCCCGCACGTGTGGTTTGAACTGCTTGTTTTGCAACTGCTCACCGCCTTCGGTCTGTGGATCGGTTTTTCGTATTACCAGCCATTCTTTTTTGGATGATATGGATGCCGTTTTAAGCGTTTCAGATTTTTTGAAACTGGCAAACGAAGTTCTTCGCTTGAACATTCAGGGGAGTGCGTTTGCGATTGAGGGGGAAGTTTCTGGTTTTAAGATCGTGAATGGGCGCTGGCCAAGTTTTACTCTCAAGGATGAACAGCATGATGAGTTTCAGCTGGCGTGTTTTGCTTTTCATGAGATTGGGGTTGTTGAAGATGGAATGCGCGTAAGAATTTGGGGGGCGGCGACCGTCAGTAAATGGAGTAAATTTCAGTTGACCGTCGAGCGCGTCGAGCCGGTTGGTGAAGGGGCGTTTAAGCGAGCGTATGAAGCGCTCAAGAAAAAATTGGAACTTGAAGGATTGTTTGACGTTGCTCGCAAGCGTGCGTTGCCAAGATTTCCAAAGCGTATTGGACTCATCACGAGCGGCGACGCGGCGGCCTATGGAGATTTTTTGCGCATTCTCAACAACCGTTGGGGTGGCGTGGTTGTGGAGCATGCAAATGTCCACGTGCAAGGGAAAGAGGCGGTTGATGAGATCCTTGCCGCGTTTCAGGCACTTAACGCACCAACTCGTAATGTCCGGCCGGACGTTACAGGTCAATGTGATGTCATTGTGCTCACGCGTGGCGGAGGTTCGCTCGAAGATTTGCACGCGTTCAATGATGAACACGTGGCCCGTGCTGTTTATGCAAGCGTCATTCCCGTGGTCTGTGGTGTAGGCCACGAACGTGATGAGTCGCTGTGCGATTACGTTGCCGACGTGCGCGCTTCCACGCCGAGTAATGCGGCAGAGCGTGTCGTACCAAACCGCGAGGACGTGCTGTTTGAGTTGCAGATGACGTCTCGTATGATGGAAGAGCGACTCCTAGGGTGTGTGAACGAGAAAAAAACGGTGCTCGAAAATTTGGCGCGCGTGATGACGCACCAGGTTCATCGTCAGAAAATTCATCTTGAAGCTATTACGCAAGCGCTCAAAGATCAGACAGCTCGATGGATCGCCACGCTCAAAACGCGCATCGAATCCTCCACGCGCTTGCTCACCAATCTTGATCCGACGCGCATCCTCTCTCGAGGCTATGCGATTGCCAGTGCAAATGGGCAGGTGGTAAAAGATGTCTCAACCCTTGAGCTGGGGAGTGATCTTACGGTACAATTCGCCAAAGGTTCCGTAGAGACGACAGTAAAATGTAAAAGATAATATGCCAAAAAAAGAATTTAATTTTGGGAAGGCCTTTGAGGAGCTGGAAACGATCATGGCGTGGTTTGAAAAAGAAGAAGTTGATCTTGACGAAGGACTCAAAAAATTTGAACGAGGGCTTGAGCTTGCCGCCGCCTGCAAAGCCACGCTCACGGAAGTTGAGAATAAGGTAGAAAAAATCAAGACAAAATTTTTGTGAAAAATTATTCTCGCGGTAAAGGACAAAAAGGGAGGACAACGTATCGCACCCCATCGAGAATGCGACCAGTGCGACTCAAACCTATGAACAAAGGCCGTTAGTATGGCGACGTTTATTTTGTCCGTGGGAGGTTCCACGATCGTGCCAGACGGAAAAGTCAACGTGGCGTTTTTGAAACAGCTCAAAACGTTTATCACGCGTCGCGCGGCAAAGGGGGATCGCTTTGTGATTATTTGCGGAGGCGGTGGGACGTGTCGCATCTATAACGAGGGCCTTCGCCGTGTGATAAAGCCGACAAAATCAGAGCTCGATTGGCTTGGAATTTATACGACCCACTTAAATGCACAGTTTGTCCGTCTCGTGTTTGGAAAACTTGCTCATCCAACGATTGTGGGCGACCACGCGGCGTTTGAAGTGAAACGTTGGAAAACATCCGTTGTCGTGGGAGGGGGTCACAAACCTGGCGGCTCGACAGATACCAATACGATTTTGTTTGCAAAAAAACTTGGCGCCAAGGACGTCGTCAACATTTCTAACGTCGATTTTCTTTATACGAAAGATCCTCGTAAATTCAAAGACGCAAAAAAAATTACGCATATTTCCTGGAAAGAGTATCGAGGGATGATGGGAGACACGTGGACGCCTGGAATGCATGTCCCATTCGATCCTGTTGCCTCGCGACTCGCGCAAGCCGCCAAAATGCGCGTTGCGTTGCTTGGATCGGATGTCAAAAATCTTAGTAACTTTTTTGCCGGTAAGGTGTATAAAGGAAGCATGATTGAGTAGACCTGTTGCTAAACAGGTCTCATAGACGTCCGTAGGCTGTTTGTGTTATTCTCGTGAATGATTATGCCCCATATCTTGAAAATTTCTGTCGCGAGTGAACACATACAGCGAGCTCGAAATCTCCCGAGCGTGCGTCCTGTCGTGTTGCAGGTGGATGTCAACGAAGAAAAACATCTGGCGCGTATCGTATCTGCCGAGCCGCTCACAGAGGAAGTCGTTCGTCGATGGATCGAGACGCCTTCCGCGCCAAAGTGTCTTGAGCTCACCATTGACGGGATGCATTGTCAGAGTTGCGAGGTACTGATTGAGCGCGAGTGGAAAGCGATGCCGGGTATTGAAGGAGTGACGGTGAGTTCCAAAAATGGACATGCGCAGATTCGCTATGCAGGAAGTGAGCCAGATCTTTCTGTTTTGGACGCAAGTATTCGTCCGCACGGGTACCGGATTATCCGCGCCAAACAGGCACCGAGACATGAGCCTCATCCCACAGAGGATTTGCCGGTCATAAGCAAGCGTCCATCTGTTGGCGCGCTCCTTGGTCTTGCCGTACTCGTTTTCCTTATTGGCACGTTGCTCTCAAAACTTGGTTTGTTAAAATCAACCGTTGCCATTGGCGGCTCCATGACTATTGGTGCAGCATTTTTGCTTGGGTTGTTTGCTGCAAGCTCATCATGCCTTGCGGTCTCTGGCGGACTTCTTCTTTCTACGATCGGAAAAGTGCGTCGCATGCAGCCCGTATTCTTGTTTGTCTTCGGGCGTATCCTTTCCTACACCATTCTTGGTGGAGTGATTGGTCTTGTTGGCTCATCACTGCTCATCTCTCCCACGATCATGGGGATGCTGACGGTCGCTGCTGCGTTCTACATGCTTGTGATGGGACTCAACATGCTCCACCTTGCCCCACGCTGGCTTACGTCCTGTTTGCCGCGCATGCCAAAGGCGATTTCGCATCGCGTGTTTGATAGACAAGGGAAAAGTTCTGTGTTTGCGCCCGTGACCCTTGGCGCGGCGACTTTTTTCTTGCCATGCGGCTTTACGCAAGCCCTGCAACTGTATGCGCTCACCACAGGTAGTGCGTTTACAAGTGCTTTGCTTCTTGGAGCGTTCGCTCTTGGAACATCGCCGTCTCTGCTTGCGCTCGGATTCGCGAGTAGTTCACTGAAAGGCAAAGCAGGAACATTTTTTCTACAACTCTCTGGCGTCGCTGTGGTGCTTCTTGGTCTGTGGAACATCCAAAATGGACTGACAATTCTTGGGACTCCCCTTTCATTGCCGAAGATCGAACTCTCGCAAGCAGCTCCAGCTGGTCTGCCCGCAAGGGACCCGAACGTTTCGCTTGAAGATGGCGCACAAGTCATTCGGATGTCACTCACCTCAAGCGATCCGTACTATTATCCAACAAATGCGTATACCGTTCAGGCTGGCATTCCGGTGAAAATCGAAATTGATGGAGCGGGCACGGGCTGTCGTAGTATTTTCCAAATCCCTAAGCTTGCAGTACGCTCACAAATAACACAGGCGGTAAACACGGTGGAGTTCACGCCAAAAGAAGCGGGGACGTTTGCGTTCAGCTGTTCTATGGGGATGTATAGGGGGCAATTAAATGTCGTGCAAGGTAACTCATAAACATATATGCAAGAAGAAATGATTCGCGTGGACTTTGATCCAGATTTCGATATGCCGGCCGTGACAACAATGAGTTCGATGAACGTCTTTGAAGCGCTTGGTGGAAAATGGTCGTTCTGGTCTGGTTTTGGATTTTCGTTGCTTTTAATGATGAGCATCGGTTTTCTCATTCTTTTGAAGCTTTTGCTTGCGGGTAATAGTATTTCACTTGGTCTATGAAATGGATGATTTTAGCAAGCACGCTTGCCGTCGTGCTTCTTTTTGTTGTTCTGGCAATTTTTGTGCCAAGTCAGTCAAAGCAAGACGCGGTGAAAAGAGCGGCATTGACCACGCGAGAACTTGCCATGAGCTGTACCACAGACATGGCAACGACGTTTCATATTCACCCGACGCTCAAGATTTCGGTCGATGGAGTGGACGAAGTGATTCCAGCGCAGGTTGGCATTAAGGATGGTTGTATGTCTCCCCTGCACACCCACGACACGAGTGGAAAAATTCATGTGGAGTCGCCAGAGGCGCGTGATTTTACGCTTGGTGATTTTTTTGCGGTCTGGGGAAAAACACTTGCGCGTGATGGCTTTGTACTGACGGTTCTTGTCGACGGTGCCGTGGCTGATTATGTGACGGGTCCTGACGAACAGGTCTTGAAAGATGATCAGCAAATCGTGCTTCAGTATATTCATGACTAACGCATGATTTTATGAAATCAACTTTTTCCATTCAAGGGATGCACTGCGCCTCATGTGCTGTGACAATTGAACGATCGCTCAAAGCGAGTTCTGGGGTGAAGGAGGCAAACGTAAATTTTGCCACGCAAAAAGCGACCGTCGATTTTGACGAGACAAAAACGGATGAGATGAAATTGCATGCTGTCGTGCAGAAGGAAGGGTACAACGTGATGGAGCACATGGCGCATGCCTCAGATGGTGAGCACGCCGACCATTTGAAACATGGGATGGAAAAAGGCGCAGGAAAAAAAGCGGTGATTGCGCTTACGCTTGCCGTACCGACGTTCGCTCTTGCCATGTTTTCGATTGATTTAGGGGGCAGGATTTTTGGCATTGAGTGGTCGCGCGCGTTGCAAGCACTGCTCGGCACCATCGTCGTGCTTGGTCCAGGTTTTGAGTTCCACAAAAATGCGGCGCGACTTGTTCCGCGACTGCGTGCCAACATGGATACGCTCATTTCTATGGGAACGCTCACGGCGCTTTTGTTTAGCTGGTGGCAACTGCGCGTTGATGGTGCCTTGTATTTCGAAACTGCCGCGATCATTACCGCGTTCATCTTGCTCGGTCGGTTTCTTGAGGCCAAGTCCAAAGGAGCAGCGTCGCAAGCGATTGCAAAACTCGTTGAGCTCGGTGCAAAGACGGCGCATCGTTTGAAGAGTGATGGAAGTGTAGAGGAGATTCCTGTTGAGGATTTGCGTGTCGGTGATCGCCTGCTTGTGAAACCAGGTGAGAAAATTCCACTTGATGGATTGATTCTTGAGGGGAGTTCAAGTCTAGATGAGTCCATGTTGACGGGGGAGAGTATGCCTGTGAGCAAACAAGTTGGCGAGAATGTTTTTGGTGCGACCATGAATCAACAAGGCGTTCTCACCATCGAAGTGAAAAAGATATCTGGCGACACAGTGCTTGCGCAGATTGTGAAACTTGTGGAGGAAGCGCAGCAGAAAAAAGCGCCGATCCAAAAACTCGCAGATACGATTTCGGGTATTTTTGTACCCATTGTTATTCTTATTGCCATTCTGACATTTGTCGGCTGGATGCTCTTTAACGGCAATGACATCGCTTCTGCGCTCATTCCTGCCGTTGCCGTGCTCGTGATTGCGTGTCCTTGCGCCCTTGGTCTTGCCACGCCGATTGCGATTATGGTTGGTACGGGTCGTGGAGCGCAAAAAGGGATCCTCATTAAAAGTGGCGAAGCCTTGGAGCGTGGACGCAACTTGGACGTGGTCGTGTTTGATAAAACAGGCACGCTCACAGAAGGAAAGCCTGTCGTGACGGATATAGTTGGCGACGCGGCGAAAATTTTATTGCTTGCCGCGGCGCTTGAGGCGAAATCTGAACACCCACTTGCAAAAGCTATTCTGCAAAAAGCTCAAGACTCTGGCGCTCAAGCGGTCAGCGCAACCGACGTTCAGTCCGTGACCGGAAAGGGAATCGAAGGACTCATAAATGGGGAGAAGATTTTTGTCGGCAACGTCGCCTACATGACAGCCGTCGGTGTGGATATGAAAGAGGTGGCGAATGATATTGCGCGCCTTCAAGACACAGCCAAGACGGTCGTTGTCGTGGCTTCGGGATCCAAAGCACTCGGTGTGATTGCGATTGCCGATGCCGCTCGCCCTGCCGCCAAAGCAGCGGTCACACAGCTCACGCATTCTGGACTTGATGTAATGATGCTCACCGGTGATCATCGCCGCACCGCCGAAGCGATGGCTATGGAGCTTGGGATTACACAGCTTGAGGCGGAAGTCATGCCTGAGCGCAAACTCGCTCTTATTCGTGAACTACAGACGGCAGGCAAAAAAGTTGCGTTCGTCGGCGACGGCATCAACGACGCGCCGGCGCTGACTCAAGCAGACCTTGGTATTGCCATGGGAAGTGGCACGGATATTGCGATTGAGGCTGGACAAATTGTGCTTGTGGGAGGAGGTCCCGAAAAAGTTGTGCTCGGCATTGCGCTTGCACAGCACACCTATCACACGATTAAACAAAATTTGTTTTGGGCGTTTTTCTACAACATCGTTGGTATTCCACTTGCCGCATTTGGTTTGCTCAACCCCATCATCGCTTCTGCCGCCATGGCATTCTCCTCCATCTCTGTCGTGCTTAATTCGTTGAGGATTCGTGTCTAAATGCTCGTCGCACTCATTCATTGGACCTCGCAGATTCTTGCGCAGTTTTCCTATGCAGGTGTTTTTGCTTTGATGGCGATTGATTCGGCGAACATCCCCATTCCAAGTGAGGTCGTTCTTGGCTTTACAGGATTTCTCGTAGGACAAGGCGCGATGAATTTGCATCTTGCGGTGTTGAGCTCGGCCTTCGGAAGCATGGTTGGATCACTGCTTGCGTATGTTATCTCGTATTATGGAGGACGACCGCTCGTTGATCGTTATGGAAAATATTTGCTCATTCATACGGACGACGTGGCGCTTGCGGAAGCGTGGCTGCAGCGCCACGGTGAGATGATTTATTTCTTTGGACGGTTTATTCCCATTGTGCGGACTTTTTTTTCGACAACGGCAGGACTTTTGCATGCACGCCTCGTACCGTTTTTGCTGTACGGATTTTTTGCAACGGTGTTGTGGAGTTATTTTTTCGTCGGGCTTGGTTCCATTTTCGGAGCGCGCTGGTTGGTGATAGAACCCATCATGGCGCGTTTTCAGTGGGTTGTCATCGGTTTACTCGCCGCGGCTGTTGTTTGGTACGTGCATCGTCACGTTAAACGTCGCGGAAAACTCATTCAGAATAAATGCCCTTGACGCTATTTGAGCTTTTTTGTATCCTATCCACAACAAAAGCCAAAGACAGCAGGTCGAAGACCCTGAGCCCGTCGAAGGGTGCATGGTGTTCATAAGTCCTGCCGAGGCTCATTCCGCCTATCCTTCGCGGCTTTTGTCTAATTCAAAAGCTGTTTTTTTTGAACGAAGTTAAATTGGTTCAATCCATTTATGCCAAAAACACGCGCCCAGAAAGAGGGGCAGGTTGCAGAGGCAGCCGCCAAGTTTGCTCGCATGAAAGCCGCCGTGTTTGCTCAAGTGCATGGTTTTACCATGACCGAAGCAGACGAACTGCGTGCCAAAGCTCGACAAGAAGGCATGAGTACGTTCATCCTCAAAAAGACCTTGCTCGGCAAAGCGATGCAAGAGGCGAAGATTGAAGGCATTGATTCATCCGCCTTCGACGGCTCCATCCTCACGATTATCGGCTTCAACGATGAAGTCAGCGCCGCCAAGACGCTTGCAGACTTTAACAAGAAGCACGAGTCGCTCACCATTCTGTCTGGAATCCTGGAGGGAAAACCGATCGATGCCGCCACGGTGAGGAATCTCGCTAAGCTCCCAAGTAAACAGCAACTGCTTGGTCAGCTTGTGGCAACACTCAACGCTCCTATGTCCGGCTTCGTGAATGTCCTTGCAGGAAATCTGCGCGGACTTGTAACCGTGCTTAGTGCCCTGAAAACGGAAAAGGCCAAGGCCTAAAATCTAAATTCTAAATTCTCGTTTATGTCCGATGAAGCAAAAGTGGTCGAGATTCCTGCAAAGTTTCAGGCCCTTGTGTCCGAGATTGAAAAGATGTCCGTGCTCGATTTGTCGGAACTCGTGAAAGTTTTGGAAGAAAAATTTGGCGTGAGTGCCGCGGCTCCTGCCATGATGATGGCTGCAGGTTCAGCCGCTGGTGCCGCCGCTGAGGTAGAAGTGAAAGACAGCTTCAACGTCGAGTTGACCGCAACAGGCGAGCAGAAGATCAATGTCATCAAAGCCGTTCGTGAAATCACCGGTCTTGGTTTGAAAGAGGCCAAGGATATGGTCGACGGCGCTCCAAAAGTCGTGAAAGAAGGCGCCAAGAAAGCAGAAGCAGACGAAATCAAAGCCAAACTCGAGGCCGCTGGTGCAACCGTCACTCTGAAGTAAATTGGTACACCGTGGTGCCAGCTTCTACATAGATCGTGTGATTGGCTTCATCGGCCTTCACGCGCTGCAAAAATTCGAAAGCGGGGCTTGTATATTGAACGACAAGATCCCCGCTTTCTTTTTTGAAAACGACAATCCGTTTTTTATTTGGATCCACGACGTACAGATACGGCGAGGCGTCGTCCGTCCAAAGTTCTGTCGCATTTAAAAGGGGAGGATCCACCACCGCCGCCTTGAACGGTTCCTCACGTCCTGAAAGATATTTTACGATTGCACCATCGCCTTTAAGCACCCAAATGAATCCATCAATGGTGATAGCGGTTGCGTCGCCAATGTTGGTTGTGTTAGACAAAATCCACGCCGCGCCACCATCGAACGTGTCGCCCGTGTGGTTGTGTTTGAAAATCTGATTGAGTTTTGGAGCAAGCAGATACGCTTTGCCGTTATAGACCGCGACGTCCACGCCCTCCCTCGTAAGGCCAAGTGTATGAGGCGTTACTTGTTCACCAAAAATTTCTTGAGCGCTTCGTGCGACCGTTGTTGGCGTGACATTGTTGACATGGGCAAGACGATTTTCAAAATCACTCACGCGTTTAGTGAGCTCTGTGGCTTTTGCTTGACGCATTTGTGTGCTTACATCAAGTGTAGGAATGAGCTCGCTCGCCTCGTTTAGGAATGCATGGGCCTGCACTTCATCGCCATAGATGAGGCTTGCCTCAGCGGTTTCGAGCTTACTTTCGACCGCATGGATCGATGTTGCGTAGGCACGTCGCTCCGCCTCCTTTGCTTGTTGTCTGTTGATGACGACAAGACTCCCAATGAACAGACATAGGATGATAAGAGCGAGCAGAAGAATGCGCTTGCTCGTTTTAGGAAGTTGATTGAAATGTGCGATACTTTTGCGGATGTGTGTATCCGTTTTGTGACGAAGACGTAAAATGGCAACGAGAGCGAGTTGCGGATGACGCACGGCCTCCATCACATTTTTTATCGTAAGGCGACCAAGGTCGTGGACGATTGCGAAGGAAATCACGGCGAATGTTACAAGGAGCCGACCGATGAGACGCAAAGAGCGGCGCAGCATTTTGGCACGCGTGGTCGCTCCGCGTTTTGGAAAAAAGATGAGCCACACTTTCGTCATCCAGCTTCTGACCTCAGCAGATTGATCTGCAAGGTAGTGTTCCGTACGTTCCGTGGTGCGGTCCAGTTCTGTTAAAGATTGCGTCACCCCTTGGTCTGAAAAACCA